>Ga0181521_10000006_pt1 | contig 265734 bp, 236 predicted proteins | sample PEATcosm2014_Bin_32_FD_119764 | JGI IMG/M metagenome (GOLD analysis project Ga0181521, IMG submission 119764) | Peatland microbial communities from MTU Mesocosm Facility, Houghton, MI, USA - PEATcosm2014_Bin02_60_metaG | ecosystem: Environmental > Terrestrial > Soil > Wetlands > Peat | place... | reverse complement strand
GCCCCCGCGCGCGGCCGAGCGGTTCGTCGCGGACGTCGCCCGCAGCGACGTCGAGCGCCTGCGCGCGGCGCTCGCGGCGCTCGCCGACCTGGAGCTCGACACGCGCGGCGGCGCGCCGCTGGCAAGCAGCCGCACGGCGCTCGCGGCTATGGGCGAGGACACGCTCGCGCTGCGCGCGATCGAAGTCGTCACAACTACGGCCTAGACAGTCGATAGGCAAGCGAGACAAGGACGCAGGGAGCGTGGCGTGCTTGGCACGCGAGCGACCGAGGACGCAGTATCGCGCCGTCTAGCGGCTGGCTAGCGTGCGGGCCGCGCGTGACTTCTTGCGAGCGCCCGTGTTCTTGTGCATCGCGCCGCGCTTGACGGCCTTGTCGATCGTGCTCACCAGCTCGCGGTGGGTGGCGTCCGCGGCGGCCGTGTCGCCGCCTGCGACCAGCGACTCGAGGCTGCGGAAGTACGTCTTGATCGTCGACGTGTACCGACGGTTCTCGAGGCGCTCGCGCTCGGAGCGCAGGATGCGCTTCTTCTGGGAGTGGATGTTGGCCATGGCTCGTTGTGAAAGGCGCCCTGGGGAACGGCCCAGACGCGCGGCCGACCGATACCTCGATCGGTCGCCGTACTATAGCGGCCTTGTCCGCCAGCGCAGAACCCTTCGGCGAGGAGCCGGTCGTCCCGGAGCCGCCGGGGGTTGGCGGCGGGGGCGGGCGGATCGCCCGCAACACGGCGATCTTCTCGGTCTTGACGGGCGTGTCGCGGGTCGTGGGGCTGCTGCGCGAAATCGTGTTCGCGGCGTACTTCGGGACGACGGGCTTCGCGTCGGCGTACTCGGTCGCGTCGCAGGTGCCCAACTTCGTCGCGAACCTGTTCGCGCAGTCGGCGCTTTCGGCGGCGTTCGTGCCGGTGTTCACGGACCTGCTGCAGAAGGGGCGCCGTCAGGAGGCGATACGCCTGGCCTCGACGCTGTTCTGGCTGCTGCTGATCGGCGCGGGCGCGATCACGGCCGTCTTCGTGCTGGCGGCCGGCGAGGTGATGCCGCTGTTCATCGGCTCGAAGCTCGCCGGGCAGACGCATCTGGTGGTGGGCCTGTCGCGGGTGATGTTCCCGATCGTGCTGCTGCTAGCGCTGAACGGCCTGCTCGTGGGGGTCCTGCAGTCCTACGACCACTTCACGATCCCGGCGCTGTCGCCGGCGGTGTGGAACGTGGTGATCATCGTGCTGCTCGTGGTGCTCGCGCCGCAGTTCCACGGCGAAGACCGCATCTACGCGTACGCGATCGGCATCCTGGCGGCCACGGGCGTTCAGCTGTTGATGGCCTTCGGCGCGCTCGGGCGCATCGACTTCCGACTGCGCGTGCACATCGACTGGCGCGATCCGCGCGTCGGGCAGGTGTTCCTGCTGATGCTGCCGGTGGCGCTGGGGCTGGGGATCGTGAACCTCGATCAGCTGATCAACACGGTGTTCGGCGGCAAAGTCTCAGCGGAAGCGCCACGCGCGATCGACAACGCGTTCCGCGTGTACATGCTGCCGCAGGGCGTGTTCAGCGTGGCGGTCAGCACCGTCCTGTTCCCAACGCTCTCGCGCATGGCCTCCAAACGCGACCCGGGCGCGATGCGCCGGGCGATCGGCGCCGGCATGCGCCAGATCAACCTGCTGCTGATCCCCGCGGCGGCGTTCATGCTCGTGCTGGCGTCGCCGATCGTGCGCGTGCTGTTCCAGCGCGGCGAATTCAACGCCCAGTCCACGCACCTGGTGTCGATCGCGCTGTTCTGGTTCGCGTTCAGCCTGCCCTTCGGGGGGCTCAACCTGCTGTTGACGCGCGCGTTCTTCGCGGTGCAGCGGCCGTGGATCCCGACGCGCCTCGCCGCGATCAACATCGTCGTCGACATCATCGTCAGCATCGCCCTGTACAAGCCGCTGGGGATCGCGGGCCTGATCATCGGCACGATCAGCGCCAACGTCGTCATGTTCGGCCTGCAGTTCTCGCGGCTGCGCACCGGCCTGAACGGTCGCCTGGAAGGCGCGCACACGACGATGATCACCGTGCGCGTGCTCGTCGCCTCGGCGCTGCTCGCGGGCGTCTCGTGGGTCGTGTGGAAGCTGCTCGACGAGCTGCTCGGGACGTCGCTGCCAGCGCAGATCGTAAGCGTGGGAGGCGCGGGCGCCGCGGGCGTGCTCGTGTACGTCCGCGCGGTGCTGATCATGCGCATCCCGGAGGCGCACCAGGTCAGCGGCATGATCCGCGCGCGTTTCGGGCGCGCCTGACGCGCCCCGCCCGCCCCGAGCAGAGGCCGGGTGAGCACGAGGCCCACCCGGCTTGCGCCCGAACATAGATCGCCGCTTACTACATACGTCCCAGGACTGTGTGTTTCGCCTGGGCGGCTTAACACTCTCGACACCTGGACAGGCCGCCCCGCTTGCGCGTGGCGCGTTGCCGCGGCTGAATGAATCCTCGTCGAGTTGGCGATCCGCCGGACCGTCAACGCTAGCGGGTCTGGGGCCTCGCGGGGGACGACGCGGCGGTCGGGCCGGCGCCGCGGCGGGGTCGACGCCGCCGCGTGCGGCCCGCTCTCGCCCCGCCGCCGGCACTACCGCGCCCGCCATCTACGCTGTAGGCGCCCATGGACCAGGCCCACATCCGCAACTTCTCGATCATCGCGCACATCGACCACGGCAAGTCGACGCTGGCGGACCGCATCCTGGAGCTGACGCACACGGTGGAAGCGCGGGAGATGCGCGCGCAGCTGCTGGACTCGATGGACCTGGAGCGCGAGCGGGGGATCACGATCAAGGCGCAGGCGGTGCGCGTGTTCTACACGGCGAAGGACGGGGAGACGTACCAGCTGCACCTGATCGACACGCCGGGGCACGTGGACTTCACGTACGAGGTGTCGCGCTCGCTGGCGGCGTGCGAGGGCGCGCTGCTGGTGGTGGACGCGTCGCAGGGCGTGGAGGCGCAGACGGTGGCGAACACGTACCTGGCGGTGGAGTCGGGCCTGGAGCTGATCCCGTGCTTGAACAAGATCGACCTGCCGGGCGCGGAGCCGGAGCGTGTGGCGGGCGAAGTGAGCGACCTGATCGGCGAGCCGCCGGAGTCGATCCTGCGCATCAGCGGCAAGACGGGCGAGGGCGTGGGGGAGGTGCTGGAGGAGCTGGTGAAGCGCGTGCCGCCGCCGCAGGGCGACCCGGACGGCCCGGCGCGGGCGCTGATCTTCGACTCGGAGTTCGACCAGTATCGCGGCGTGATCGCGTACATCCGCGTGGTGGACGGCGTGTTCCGCAAGGGCGAGCCGATCCGGGCGATGGCGACGGGCACGGAGGCGGACATCGACGACCTGGGCCTCTTCAGCCCGCAGATGATGCCGACGGACCAGCTGGCGGCGGGCGAGGTGGGCTACCTGATCACGGGCCTGAAGGATGTGACGCTGCTGCGCGTCGGAGACACGCTGACGACGCGGGCGAAGCCCGGCGGCACGGCGGGGCGCCAGTTCGCAGGCGAAGCGACGGAGCCGCTGCCGGGCTACCGGGAGGTCAAGCCGATGGTGTTCTGCGGGCTGTTCCCGATCGACTCGGACGACTACCCGGACCTGCGCGACGCGCTTGAGAAGCTGGTGCTGAACGACGCGGCGCTGTCGTGGGAGCCGGAGACGTCGGACGCGCTGGGCTTCGGCTTCCGCTGCGGCTTTTTGGGCCTGCTGCACATGGACATCGTGCGCGAGCGCCTGGAGCGCGAGTACGACCTGGAGCTGCTGGCGACGATGCCGTCGGTGGAGTTCGACGTGACGCTGACGAACGGCGAGGAGATGGAGGTGCACAACCCGTCGGACATGCCGGATCCGGGCACGATCGCGGAGATCCGCGAGCCGTTCATCAGGGCGTCGGTGATCGCGCCGAAAGAGTTCGTGGGGGCGGTGATGGAGCTGTGCCAGGAGCGCCGCGGCGAGCACATCGGCATGCACTACCTGTCGCCGGAGCGGGTGCAGATGACGTACGACCTGCCGCTGGCGGAAATCGTGCTGGACTTCTTCGACCAGCTGAAGTCGCGCACGCGCGGCTACGCGTCGCTGGACTACGAGCTGAGCGGGTCCAAGCCGTCGGACCTGGTGAAGCTGGACGTGCTGCTGGCGGGCGACACGGTGGACGCGCTGTCGATGGTGGTGCACCGCGACAAGGCGTACGAGATGGGGCGCACGCTGACGGCGAAGCTGCGCAAACGGATCCCGCGCCAGCAGTACGACGTGCCGATCCAGGCGGCGATCGGGGCGCACGTGATCGCGCGCGAGACGGTGAAAGCGTTCCGCAAGGACGTGATCGCGGGCTGCTACGGCGGCGACATCACGCGCAAGAAAAAGCTGCTGGCGAAACAGAAGGAGGGCAAGAGACGGATGAAGCAGGTGGGCCGCGTGGAGGTGCCGCAGGAGGCGTTCCTGGCGGTGCTGGAGCTCGGCGAGGAGTGAGCGGGCGGATGCCGAGCGAGCAGGTGCGGGTGCTGTTCGTGTGCCTGGGCAACATCTGCCGCTCGCCGACGGCGGAGGGCGTGATGCGCGAGCTGGTCGGCGGCGAGGGGCTGGAGGGCGCGATCGTGGTGGAGTCGGCGGGGACGGGTGCCTGGCACGTGGGCAGTCCGCCGGACGCGCGCGCCGCCGAAGCGGCGCGTGCCCGCGGCGTGGCGCTGGCCGGTACCGCTCGCCAGGTGCGCGCACAGGATTTCGAGGATTTCGATTATCTGGTGGCGATGGACGGCGAGAACCTGCGCGCGCTGCGATCACTTGCGCAGGGTGAGCAGGAGCGCTCGAAGGTGCGGCTGCTGCGCGAGTTCGACCCGGCGAACGCACCCCCTTCGGGGGCACAGGCGGGTGGGGCTGAGGGCGCGGGCGACCTGGACGTGCCGGACCCGTACTACGGCGGCGCGGACGGCTTCGACGAGGTGTTCGAGCTCGTGCGGGCGGCGTGCGCGGGCCTGCTGGAGCAGCTGCGCGACGACGCGCGGGCCCTCAGGGAGTCGTGAGCGCGTCCGACCGCGCCCGCGCGGCGATGGCGCCGGCGCCGGTGCGATGACGCTGCCGGCGGGTGCCCGCGAGGCCGTGCGCGTGGGCGGCGGCGACATCAACGAGGCGTTCCACGTGGTGCTGGCGGACGGCGCGGAGGCGTTCGTGAAGACCCGCGCGGACGCGGCGCCGGGGGAGTACGCGGCGGAGGCGGCGGGCCTGGAGTGGCTGGCGCAGCCGGGCGCGGTGCGCACGCCGCGCGTCCTGGAGGTGGACGAGCGCTACCTGGCGCTGGAGTGGATCGCGCCGTCGCCGTCGGGGCGCATGGACGCGGCGGGCGCGGAGGAGCTCGGGCGCGGGCTGGCGGCGACGCACGCGGCGGGGGCGCCGTGCTTCGGCTTGGCGAGGAGGGCGGGCGCGGCGGGCGAGTCCGGTGCGGCGGCTGGCGCGGCGACGCATGCGCGCTTCGGCTCGCTGGCGCTGTCGAACGACCCGACCCCGGACTGGCCGAGCTTCTACGCGGAGCGGCGCGTGCACCCGCTGCTGGCGATCGCGCGCGAGCGAGGCGCGCTGGAGGCGTCGACGCTGGCGGCGGTGGAGGCGGTGTGCGAGCGCCTGCGGGAGCTGACCGGCCCGCCGGAGCCGCCGGCTCGCCTGCACGGCGATCTGTGGTCGGGCAACGTGATGGTTGACGCGGGCGGGCGGCCGTGGCTGATCGACCCGTCGGCGTACGGCGGGCACCGCGAGGTGGACCTGGCGATGCTGCGGCTGTTCGGGGCGCCGTCGCAGCGGGTGTTCGACGCGTACGAGGAGCTGGCGCCGCTGGCGGAGGGCTGGCGCGAGCGGGTGGAGCTGTACCAGCTGCTGCCGCTGCTGGTGCACGCGCTGCTGTTCGGCGGCTCCTACGCGGGCGCGGTGGAGCGCGCGGCGCGGCGCTACGTTCGCTGACGGCTGAGCGTGTCCCGGCGGCGCGGGCACGTCGGAGAGGGAGGTGTGTATGCGAGCACCGTGTCGACGCGCCGGCGCCTGTACCTGCTCGCGCGGGTGGTGGTGGCGCGCCACTACCGCCGGCCGCTGACGCTGGCGGAGGTGGCGCGTGCGCTGGCGAGCTCGCCGCGAGAGCTGCAGCGCGCGTACGCGCAGTTCGGCGAGACGACGTTCCGCGAGGACCTTCTGGCGCGGCGGATGTCGGTGGGCGCGCAGCTGCTGGTGGAACAGCGCTCGATCCCGGTGGCGGACGTGGCGCGCCTGGTGGGCTACGGCGACGGGCCGCACTTCGCGCGCGCGTTTCGCCGCCGCTACGGCCTCTCGCCGGCGCGCTTTCGCGAGGCGGCGCTTCAGGCGGAGAAGCGGCCTGAGACGGCGGCTGGCTCGCCGTCGCAGCGCTGAGCGGCGCGGGCGCGGTCGTCCACCTCGCCGTCGAGGCCGTGGAGTGCCTCGGCGCCGGGCAGGCGCAGGCGCATGAGCGTGCCGCCGCCGGGGGCCTGCTCGGCGGTGACGGCGCCGCCGTGCTGCGTGGCGACCTGGCGCACGATGGCGAGGCCGAGGCCGGAGCCGGGTCGCCCGCGCGCCTCGGCGCCGCGGTAGAAGCGGTCGAACACGTGGGGGAGGTCGGCGGCGGAGATGCCGGGGCCGCGGTCGCGCACGGACAGCTCGCCGTCGTGCAGCCGGACGTCGACGGGCTCGCCGGGCGGGCTGTACTTGACGGCGTTGTCGATGAGGTTGCCGACGGCGCGCTGCAGGCGCGCGGGCATGCCGGTGACGAGGGTCGGCTCGAGCTCTTCCTGCAGCGGGGTCTCGGGCGCGCGCCGGCGTGCGCGCTCGGCGACCTCGCCGACGAGCAGGTCCAGGCGCACCTCCTCGGCGTCTGCGTGCGGCTCCTCGCCGCGGGCGAGGTCGATGAGGTCGTTCATCAGCAGCGTCAGCTGCTCGATCTGCTCGACGACGTCGCCGAGCAGCAGCTGGCGTTCCGCGGGGTCCATGTGCTCGCCCTGCTGCTGGAGGATCTCGATGTTGGTGCGCAGGCTGGTGATGGGGGTGCGCAGCTCGTGGGAGGCGTCGGCGACGAGCTGGCGCTGCGCGTGCACGGAGGCGTCGAGCGCGCCCATCGAGCGCTCGAGCGCGTCGAGCATCGCGTTGAAGCTGCCGGCGAGGCGCCCGAGCTCGTCTTCGCCGGAGGGCTCGATGCGCCCGCTGAGGTCCTGCGTGACGGCGACGTGCTCGGCGGCTTTGGTGAGGCGCTTGAGCGGCTGCACGGCGGCGCCGGCGACGAGGCGCCCGAGCAGCGCGGCGAGCGCGATGCCGCCGACGACGAGCAGCGCGAGGATCAGGCGCAGGCGGCTGAGCAGGCTGTCGACTTCGGTGAGCGGCTGGGCGAACTGCACGGCGCGCCCTTTGCCGAGCGACTCGGCGAGCACGCGCAGGTGGGTGCCGTCGACGGAGGCGTCGCGAAAGAACGGCTTGCCGCCGTGCGCGGCGAGCGCGCGCGTGGCGGCGTCGACGGGCAGCGACACGCCTTTGGCGGAGCGCGCGAGGATCGCGCCGTCGGCGTTGACCGCCTGCTGGTAGCCGCGCACCTGGCTGGGGCCGGGGGAGAGGCCGCTGAAGAGGTTGCCAGCGGGCGAGCCGGCGAGCAGGCGGGCGCGCCGGCGGAACACGGTGCCGCCGAGGCCTTTGGCGTCGAGCGCGCGCACGAGCCCGCTGGTGGCGCGGGCGCGATGGCGAAGCTGCGTGTCGATCTGGCTGTGCAGCTGGTCTGAGGTGAGCGCGTAGGTGAGGATCGAGGCGAGCACGACGGCGACGGCGACGGCGACGGCTGCGGCGATGGCGATGCGCCGGCGGAAGCTCATGGCGCGGTGCGCAGCACGTAGCCGACGCCGCGCACGGTGTGCAGCAGGCGCGGCTCGTCGCCGACCTCGGTCTTGCGGCGCAGGTAGCCCATGTACACGCCGAGCGAGTTGGAGCTCGACCCGAAGTCGTAGCCCCAGACGCTCTCGAAGATGGCCGAGCGCGTGAGCACCTGGCGCGGGTGGCGCAGGAACAGCTCGAGCAGCAGGAACTCGGTGCGCGTGAGCGACAGCAGCCGCTCGCCGCGCCATGCCTCGTGCGCGCGCAGGTCGAGTCGCAGGTCGGCGAAGGAGAGCGAGTCCTCGCCGCCGTCGTCCTCGCCGGCGCGACGCAGCAGCGCACGCACGCGCGCGAGCAGCTCGCGCAGCGCGAACGGCTTGACGAGGTAGTCGTCGGCGCCGGCGTCGAGGCCGGCGACGCGGTCGTCGACGTCGCCGCGCGCGGTGAGCATCAGCACGGGCGTGCCGTCGCCGCCTTCGCGCAGGCGCCGGCACACCTCCAGGCCGTCGACGTGCGGCATGGCGATGTCGAGGATGATCGCCTCATACGGCGCGGAGCCGAGCCGCTCGAGCGCCTCCTGGCCGTCGTATGCCTTGGTCACGTCATAGTGTTCGAGCGTCAGCGCTCGGAACAGCGCATTCTGCACGGCGGGCTCGTCGTCGACGACCAGTATGCGTGCTTGCTCGGCCATGATCGGAACGCCCGTGTCGGGCGCGCCCCGTCGGCTACGGCGGGGCGGGCGGGAGGGCGCAGCTATGAGGCTAGCGTGATGGGTGGAGTGGACATGCGTCTAACGAAAAACGAAGAGGACGCTAAGAATCGCCGGGGGAGCGACCATCGCTGAGCCGCGGCTGTTTCCCGAGGAGAGCGACGATGTGCTGGCGGCCCAGTCGCGCACCCTGCGCAACAGCATCGTCAGCCTGGCGATCTTCTTCGCGCTGGTCGTGGCGCTGCTGTTCAGCGTCCCGGGCCTGGACGCGGCGGCGGATCGCATCGCGCACGCGAACGTCGCGTGGGTCGCGGCTGGGATCGTCCTGGAGGCGCTGTCGTGCCTCGGCTATGTGGTCCTGTTCGGGCTGGTGTTCGGCAAGCTCGGGCGCAGCCTGAGCTCGCGGCTGTCGCTGGCGGAGCTGGCGGTCAACTCGGTGGTGTCGGTGAGCGGCCTGGCGGGCATCGCGCTGGGCGCGTGGGTGCTGCGCAGCAAGGGCTTTCCGGTGGACCGCATCGCGAAGCGCTCGGTGCTGGTGTTCGTGCTGACGAGCGTGGTGAACGTGGGGGCGGTGATCGTGATCGGGGTGCCGATGTGGCTGGGCGCGCTGCCGGGCTCGCGCAACGCGCTGCTGACGCTGCTGCCGGCGGCGGCCGCCGCGGCGACGATTGCGGGGACGCTTGCGGCGGCGGCGTGGGCGGGGCGCGCGGCGGCGCGGCGGCGACTGCAGGGCGGCCGGGTGGCGGTCGCGCTGATCGCGGTGAGCGGCGGCGTGCAGGACGCGCTGGCGCTGATCCGCGCGCACGACTGGCGGCTGCTGGGCGCGCTGGGCTACTGGCTGTTCGACAACCTGGTGCTGTACGCGTGCATCGCCTCGCTCGGGCACGCGCCGTCGTTCTGGGTCGTGGCGATGGCCTACCTGGTGGGGATGCTCGCCAACTCGCTGCCGGTCCCGGGCGGCTTCCTGGCGGTGGAAGGCGGGCTGGTGGGCATGCTGCTGCTGTTCGGCGCGCGCCCGGCGTCGGTGATGATCGCGGCGGTGATCGTCTACCGGGCGATCTCGCTGTGGCTGCCGGCGGTGATCGGGTCGCTGGCGTTCCTGAGCCTGCGCCGCGAGATCGGCAAGCCGGCGGCGCCGGCGGTCTCGAGCTGAGGCCGGGCTACGATTTGCCGGTGATCGCCTTGGTGTAGGCCCTCTGGGCGGCGGTCCTCTGGCAGACGTGGCCGGGCAGGTCGGCCATGGCGCGCGCGACGCTCGCGCCGACGGGCCCGGACAGGCCGGGGCAGAAGACGGGCGGCGGCAGGTCGCCGGAGGCGGAGCCGGGGGCGTTGAGCGGACGCAGCCCGTCGCTGGCCTGCAGCGCGTGGGCGTAGGTGTCGGAGAAGATGTCGATGGCGAGCCTGCCGGTGTAGATCTCGATCGCGCGGCCTTCGTCGTAGACGGTCGCGGGCACGCCGCGGATGAGCATGTTGCTCTGCGTCCCGAGGGGGGCGTTGGAGTGCAGCACGTAGACGACGGTGGTGACCTGCAGCGGCAGCAGGCAGTTGCCGCCGCCGAAGATGCCCTTGCTCTGCACGCAGTCGCCGTAGTAGACGCTGTCGCCGACGGCGGGGATGTAGCCCTTGAGACCGTCGGCGGCGGCGAGCGGGCGCCCGTCGAAGCTCGGGCCGACCCAGTAGACGCGGTAGAACGGGAACGTCTGCGCTTCGGCGAGCTCGCTGGCGAGGATCGGCTTGGGATGGCTGGTGCCGCAGCCGCCGGCGGCGAGCGCGGCGCAGATGCCGCTGAGCGCCAGCGCCGCCCTTGCCGCACGGCGGAGCGCTCTGCTGGCGGCGACGGTCATGCCCGTCATTATCTTGGCGTGCGCGCGAGAAGCACAGCCGGTCCGGCAAATGCGGCGAAGACAGCTACTTCCGGGCCGCTCGACTGTTCACAGTCCCACGATCCCGTCGCGCTTGCGGCGGACGTGCCGGGGTCCGGTGGGGTAGCACACCGGACCCCGGTCGATCTTCCCCCCGGGCGCGGGCGCGGGCGCGCGGCGCGGGTGCCGGGCGCCCAGGCGTGGCTGCTCCTGTTGACGGCGGCGCTGATCGGCGTGTGGCTGGCGGTCGACCCGCGCACGCCGGACCTGGCGGCGCAGGTGTACCGCGTGGGCCTGTTCAGCCGGCTGGGGTTCGCGGTGTGGGACACGCACTGGTACGCGGGCCACGGCGTGCTCGGCTACAGCGTGATCTACCCGCCGCTGGCGTCGCTGCTGGGGATGCGCGTGCTGGCGGCGCTGTGCGTGCTGGCGTCGAGCATGCTGTTCTGGCGGCTGGCGCGCGCGGCGTACGGCGAGGCGGCGCGCTGGGGCGCGGCGTGGTTTGCGGTGGCGGCGCTGGGCGACGTGTGGATCGGACGCCTGACGTTCGCGCTGGGGGTGTCGCTGGCGCTGGCGGCGGGCGTGGCGCTGATGCGCGAGCGCTGGCTGTGGGCGGGCGCGCTGGCGGCGCTGTGCGCGGCGGCGAGCCCGGTGGCGGGCGCGCTGCTGGGACTGGCGGGCCTGACGGTGGCGCTCGAGCGGCGCTCGCCGCGGGCGCTGCTGGCGCTGGCGGCTCCGGCGGCGGCGGTGGTGCTGGCGCAGGCGGCGCTGTTTCCGGAAGGCGGCTATGAGCCGTATCCGTTCCTGTCGTTCGCGGCGACGCTGCTGGTGGTGCTTGCGTTCGTGTGGGCGCTGCCGCGGGAGGCGCGGCTGCTGCGGATCGGCGCGTGGGTGTACCTGCTGGCGTGCGTGGCGTGCGTGGCGGCGCACACGCCGATCGGCAGCAACGTGGAGCGCTACGGCGTGCTGCTGGCGGGGCCGCTGCTGCTGTGCGCGCGGCTGACGGCGGCGCCGGGCGGCGCGCGCGGGGACGGGGCCGGGGCGGGCGCCCTGGCGCGCTGGCGCGCGACGCCGCTGGCGGGGGCGCTGGCGCTGGGCGCGATCGCGGTGTGGGTGGCGTGGGGGCCGGTGCGCGAGACGCTGGCTGTGGCGGGCAGCGAGGCGACGAGCGCGGCGTACTACGCGCCGGTGGAGCGCTTCGTGGCGGGCGTGCAGGCGGCGTCGGGCTCGCCGGTGCGCGTGGAGGTGCCGCTGACGCGCTCGCACTGGGAGGCGGCGCTGCTGGCGCCGAGCGTGGCGCTGGCGCGCGGGTGGGACAAGCAGATGGAAACCCGCTACGAGGACGTGCTGCTGCGGCCGGGGCTGACGGCGGCGGGCTACGAGCGCTGGCTGCACGAACAGGCGGTCGCGTACGTGGCGCTGCCGGACGTGCCGCTGGACTCCTCGAGCGCGCAGGAGGGGCGCCTGATCCGCGGCGGGCTGCCGTATCTGCGCGAGGTGTTCGCAAGCGCGCACTGGCGCATCTTCAGGGTGCTCGCGCCGACGCCGCTTGCGTCCGGCCCGGGGCGGCTGACGTCGCTGGGCGACGATTCGTTCTCGCTGCTCGCACGCGCGCCCGGCAGCTTCGTGGTGCGGGTGCGCTTCACGCGCTACTGGACGCTCACGCGCGGGATCGGCTGCGTGGCGCCCGCTCCCGGCGGGTGGACGGCGGTGAGCGTGCGCACGCCGGGCACGGCGGTGGTGAGCGCCCGCTTCTCGCTGTCGCGCGCGCTGGGCTCGGGCGGCTCGTGTACGGCGGGGCACGAGGGCTCGGGGGCTGGATCGGCGGCTGGATCGGCGTCGAGCCGTGCGGAGGCGCCGGCGCCCTATCGCTGGCTGGTACCGACGCAGGGCGCGCCGCCGTCGATCGCCGTCGAGAACCGTGCGGCGGGAACGACCGCGTGGCGCCTGCGCGGCCCGGCCGATGAGATCGGGGGAGAAGCGCACGGCGCGATCGCCGGGTACGTCGCCGAGCAGGCGATCGCGCCGGGTGAAGTCGAGAGGGTCTACGTGAGCGCGCCTGGTGCGCGCACGGTCACGTTGCGGGTCTACCGCATGGGCTGGTACGGCGGGCGCGGGGGCAGGCTCGTGCTGCAGAGCGCGGCGCTGCCCGCGCGCAGCCAGCCGGCGTGCACGCACCGCTTCACGACGGGCCTGACCGAGTGCAAATGGCACGCGACGCTCAGCTTCCCGATCCCATCAGGGCTTGCGAGCGGCGTGTACATCGTGAAGCTGCACGCGTCGACGGGCGCGGAGAGCGACTGCCTGTTCGTGCTGCGCCCGGCGCAGCCGCCGCGGCTGCTCGTGGAGATACCGACGGCCAGCTACGAGGCGTACAACGCGTGGGGAGGCGACAGCCTGTACCCGGGCGGGCGCGATCTGGTGGGCGTGACGGGCACTGACCAGGGTGTCGAAGTCTCCTACGACAGGCCGTACGAAAGCCAGACGGGCGCGGGGCAGTTCTTCATCCGCGACGTGGCGATGGTGCGCTTCCTCGAGCGCTACGGCTATCCGGTGGGCTACACGACGATCGAGTCGATCGATCGCGATCCAGCGCAGGTATGGGATCCCGCCCACCCATCCACCCACCCGCGGGCGCTGATGGACGTGGGGCACTCCGAGTACTGGTCACAGGGCGACGAGCAGGCGTTCGCCGGGGCCCGCGAACGGGGCACCAGCCTGATCTTCGTCAGCTCCGACACGATGGCCTGGCGGGTGCGCTTCGCGCCGGCGAGCGCCGCCTCCAGCCAGGCGGGCGAACCCGACCACAGGATCGTCGCCTACAAGGAGTTCGCGGACCGCGACCCCGATCGTGCGGACCCGACCGGGCTGTTCCCGCTCGGCGGCGCCGAGCTCGCGGGCAGCGCCTACGACGGCTGCATCACCCCGCGCGTGGAAGTGCCGGGGCCGCCGATCTACCTGTATTACGCGTGGCGGCCGTCGCCGAGCCTGCAGCCGCGCTGGCTGTTCGCCGGGACGGGGATCACGGCGGCGACGAGCATCCCGGGGATCGTCGGCTACGAGCTCGACGAGCGCACCCCGGCGACGCCGCCGGGCACGACGCTGGTGGGCACGGGCGCTGGGGTGCCGTGCATGACCGAGGCCGAGCCCTCGCCGGTGCACGGCACGCTGGCGGAGACGACGCTGTACACGGCGCGCTCGGGCGCGCTGGTGTTCGCGACGGGGACGCTCGGCTGGGAGTACGCGCTCTCGCCCGTGCCCCAGGCCTCGCCGGACGTGCCGCTCGCGCCGGACCCGCGCGTGGTGGCGATGACCCGCAACCTGCTGGCGCGCGTGCTCGCGGGTGGCGGCTAGCGCTACTGCTCCGGCGCGAGCGCGAAGAGGCTGCTGTAGCCGGTGAGGTAGATGTCGCTGCCGTCGCTGATCACGGGGTCGAACGCGCCGGTGTCCATTTCGAACAGCACCCTCCCGGTGGAGATGCCGAGGCCGTAGGTGCGGTGCTGGCCGAGGTCGGCGAAGTAGACGATGTGGCCGACGATCGTCGCGGAGCCGGAGATGCGCCCGTGGGCGTTGAACTGCCAGCTGACATGGCCGGAGCGCGCGTTGAGCGCGTAGAACGTGCCGTCGTAGGAGCCGATGTAGACGGTCGGCCCGAGGCCGGGGGCGTTGGTGACGGCGGGTGAGGCGTAGACGTAGGCGCCGGTCTGCACGGCCCAGTCGAGCTTCCCGGTGGCGGCGTCGTACGCGTAGATGCGTCCGTCGGTGTTGCCGAGGAAGACGCGGCCGTAGACGACGGCGGCGGTCGAGTAGAAGTTGCCGCTGCCGAGCAGCGCGCCTTCGGACATGCTGACCCACAGACGCCTGCCGGTCTGCTCGGAGACGGCCTGCAGCCGGCCGGAGTAGTCGCCGAAGTAGAGGACGCCGTCGGAGAGAGTTGGGCTGGCCTTGACGGCGCTGGCGGCGCGATAGGTCCAGACGACGGCGCCGTTGGCGTCGTCGAGCGCGAACACGGTGCCGTTCTGGGAGCCGAAGAACAGGCGTCCGTGGTCGATCAGCGGGGAGGACTCGCTGCCGCTGGGCAGCGCGCGCCACCAGCGGATCGCGCCGTTGGCGCTGTTGAGCGCGATCACTCGACCGGGGCTGTGGGGGTGCCCGCTGTAGAGGACGGTGACGTAGACGGTGTTGGCGGTGACGGCTGGCGAGGAGGCGGAGAGCTGGCCGAGGTGCTGGGACCAGAGCAGGCGTCCGGTGCGCTTGTCGATCGCGGTCAGGACCGCGTCGTCGCCGAGCTGGAAGAGGTCTTCGCCGTAGATGACGGGCGGGAACTCGAGCAGCGTGTAGCTGTTGTGCTCCCACAGCTGCTTGAACGGGGGATGCACGGAGGCGGGCGCGGGGAAGAAGCGGGTGTGGTCGGGGGAGTAGCCGAAGATCGGCCAGGCGAAGCGGCTGGGGCCGCTGGCTGGCAGCGTGGGGGTGGGCTGGGGGACGAAGCGTGCGTGCGGGTGGTAGATGCTGCCGGTGCGGCTGCGCTTGTAGAGGTAGCCGCCGAGCGCGACGGCGCCGATGAGCACGACGAGCGCAGCCAGCGCCGCGTACAGGCGCCTGGAGCCGTGAAGCGGGCGCCTGCGGTGGTCGCTCACCGGCCCGGGCGATCGCTCAAGCTGCGATCTTGCGCGAGGAGCCGCCGGCGGGTGTGTTCGCGCTCGACGGCTCGTCCAGCGGCAGTCCGGACGCGGACATCCGCTGCGGTTGCTCGTGCCCGATCCTGCCCCGAGCCGTGCGCCTGGCGCGGCCCGCGCGCCAGGCGGGCCGCAGGGCGGTGGCGGCGATCAGGCGGGCGACGCTCATCGCGAGCAGCCACACGCAGGCGACGGCCAGGGGTGGCAGCGTCAGCCCGGAGATGAGCGCGAGCACGTCGTGATTGCCGTTGAGCGACCAGTTCCACAACAGATAGTCGCCGACGGTGAGTCCTGTAACGAACACCAGCGGCCTGTGGGACACGCGCTAACCCTAGAGGGCTTCGGGGACGGATGTACGCGTGGGCGGCCGTTTGAGCCGCTGGCGCCTATGATCGCTCGCCGTGAACGGGTCTGGGGCGGCGATAGAGGGGACAGAGGCGCAGCGCTCGGAGGTGTTCGCGCCGGGCCTGCTGGAGGGTCGGGTGGCGCTGGTGACGGGCGGCGGCACGGGCCTGGGCAAGGCGAGCGCGCTGGAGCTGGCGCGCTGCGGGGCGGCTGTGACGATCGCGGGGCGCCGCGGCGAGGTGCTGGAGCAGGCGGCGGCGGAGATGGCCGAGCGGCTGGGCGAGGGTGCGGTCGACTGGGTGGTGGGCGACGTGCGCGAGCGCGTAGACGCGCGGCGGCTGGTGGAGACGGTGCTGAAGCGCCGCGGGCGGCTGGACGTGCTGGTGAACAACGCGGGCGGCCAGTTCTTCAGCCCGGCGGAGCTGATCGCGGCGAAGGGCTGGCGGGCGGTGTGGCGCCTGAACGTGGAAGGCATGCTGAACATGTCGGAGGCGGCGTTCGAGCTGGCGCTGGAGCGGGCGGGCGCGGGGACGATCGTGAACGTGACGCTGTCTCCCCACCACGGGATGCCGGGCATGGCGCACTCTGGCTCGGCGCGCGCGACGGTGGAGGCGCTGACGCGCGAGCTTGCGCAGCGCTGGGAGAGCGCGGGCGTGACGGTGAGCGCTGTGGCGGCGGGGCACTTCGACACGGAGGTGCTGTCGAAGTATCCGGCGAGCGTACGCGCGGGCGCCTCGCGCACGGTGCCGCTGCAACGACTTGGAACGGTGGCGGAGCACGCGTGGCTGGTGGCGCTGCTGGCTTCGCCGCTGGGACGCGCGTTCGGCGGCTCGACGATCACGCTGGACGGAGCCCGCGACAACTGGTGCGGGCCGTGGCCGCCGCCGGGCCTGGCGGACGAGTCGGGCGAGGTGCCTACGGAGGAGCGGCGGTAGGGGCGGTCGCGTGCCGGGCCGGGGCAGCGGCAGGCGTTCAGAATCGCCCTGGCCACCAGCCGGGCGCGGGGCGGCGAAGCGGCGGACGGGGATCGAACCCGCATCATCGCCTTGGAAGGGCGAGGCTCTACCATTGAGCTACCACCGCGCGAGCGAACCCGCCTCGTTGGGCGGTACGCCGACGATGACAGTTTGCACAAACGACGTCGCACTTGGCGATCTCGTCGAGCGGCGGTGCGACGATTGCCGTTGTGGCGAACGCCTCTGGCGAGGGCTAGCGTGCCGAACGTACGTTTCTATGCGGGGCTGGGGTTCAGCCGTGCGTGCTGTTGAATTGTCCGTAGACTCAAGGAATGCCACGGGGAGTGGCGCAGTCTGGTAGCGCACCCGGCTGGGGGCCGGGCGGTCGCAGGTTCAAATCCTGTCTCCCCGACTATTCGAAAGGAGACGTTCATCGTTTCTAGTTGTCAGGTTGCTGGGGCGTCTTCGCGTCAGGGTCCACGGGCGCTCGACCTTGCTGTTGGACCTGTCGCTGGCTTCATGAGCGGTGCCGCCAAAGTCATGGGCGCCGAACGGCAAGTAGGCATGCGTGGGTCTCGGCTCAGGGTTTCGCTGTCGTGAGGTTCTTTGCTCATGTCTATATGACGCGGGAGTGAGGGCTTGGCCCCCCCAAAGATATTCGGCTGACCACCACCGGAGTGGTGCTTCTCAAGGCGGCTGCGTCTGATGGGGTGGGACGGTGTGCGGGCTCGCCCGTACGTGAACTCCGTGCGTGCCTCAGCACGACGGAGCACCTCCGCGCCGTTCGTGAGGCGTTCGAGCCGATCCCTGTCGATGAGCTGTGGTCGAGCACTACGGCGAGGTGCTCGCCGCGGCACGCTCGGCCGTGTGCACGACCAAGGCGAGCTATCCGCGACGCGCGCCAGGCGGCGCTTGCTGCCCGACTGACGGTGTGCGGAGCCCGCTCAGATGAGTCGTCGGCTTCTTGCGGTCACGTTTTGCCGGCTTCAGCGTAGGTACTCTCATGCCGGCCCGTGAGCACGCGACGAGCGACGCGGATCTGCTCGCTCGCTCACGGGTTGATGCGGAGGCTTTTGGCGTGTTCTACAGGCGCTACGAGCGGCCGATCCTGGGATACCTGCTGACGCGGGTGCGCGATGCGGAGGTCGCGGCGGATCTGACTAGCGAGGTGTTCGCGGCAGCGCTGGAGGGTGCGGCCTCCTTCGACGCGAGCCGCGGGGCGTCGATGAGCGCGAGCGGCTGGCTGTTCGCGATCGCGCACAACACGCTGGTGAGCAGCTTTCGCCGCGGCCGTGTCGCGGAGGCGGCACGCAGGCGCCTCGGCGCCCTGGAGCCGCTGGCCCTCGACGACCAGGACATCGAGCGGGTCCTCGCGCTCGAGTCCAACGACTCCTGGCTGGAGCTGCTGGACGAGCTGCCCCCGGGCGAGAGAGACGCGATCTTGGGCAGGGTCGTCGATGAGCGCGGCTATGCCGAGCTCGCTGGTGAGCTGGGCTGCTCGACGCTCGTGGTGCGCAAGCGCGTGAGCCGCGGTCTCGCGCGGCTCAGAAATGCAGGCGAACGGAGCGAGTGAACCCATGAGCCGATCACCAAGCCGAGATGACGTCACGGTCCTGCCGCAACTGGAGCGGCTGCTGGTCGCGACGGCGCAAACGCGCATCGACGCGCCCACCCGGAACTACACGGCCGCCTTCGGGCCGCCCCCGTCCGACACCGTCAACTCGGGGCGCCCGCGAGGCCGCGTGCGCTCAGGCTCGCCGCTGCTGATCGCCGCGTTGATGATCCTGGCGGTGCTGTTGGCCGCGGCCGGGGCGGCCGCTGTCCTGCTCATCAGCGAAGGAAGCCCATTGCCATCGCCGAACGCGACCGACGTCGCACCGTGGGAACACCCGGTGCCGGGCAGCGTGATGCTGGCCGGCCTGGACGCCCCCGACCCGGAAGGCGGCCCGTCGTGGGACATGCGGATCTTCCAGAGCAGCTCGGGGGAGACATGCACCAGCGTGGGGCAGATCTTCAATGGCAAGTTCGGGATCGTGGGATTGGATCACGTGTTCCGTGCGCTGCCACTCACTGGCGTGGATGCGTGCGGGGTTCCCGGCATCGCCGGGCCCGTCCTGGCCGGGGCGCGTCAGTTCGCCGGCCGCACCGCCGGAGAAGCGAGAACGGTCGTCAACGGCATCGCCGGGGCGAGAGCGCGGTCGGTCATCGCCTACGGACCGGGCGGGGAGCGCAGGCTCACGCTTGGCCCGCAGGGAAGCTTCGTCACCGTCTACCAAGGACTGCTCGGCGAAGTGCGGCCCCGGATCGTCGTCACCATGGCAGACGGGCGCGCCGACGCGATCTCGTTCGCCGCGTCGGCGGCGTTCGAAACCGCTGATCCCGATGGCGGCGCGCCATGGCAAGTCAGCGGCGGCTCGGCGATCGGCACTCCCGGCGCGACCGGCGATGAGAACTGTGCACAGGCGTCGCAGGAGCTCGGCCCCGGTAGCGCGGGCGGTCCGTCAACCGAGGCGGAAACCCCGTCTGTCTGTGGAGGACTCGGGTCAGAGCCTCTGTTCGTGCGCTTTCACCGGTTCGATCCCGGCGATGGCGAAGACACGGGCAACCCGTGGGGCAACAACCCCGCACGCACGCTCGTGTACGGCGGCGCCTCACTGCGCGTGCGAACACTCACCCTGCTTGGAGCCGGGAGTCCGCGTGCGGTCGCGATCGACCCGCACGGCGGCGCGTTCCTCGCGGTCCTGGACGGGCACGTCGACCCCCGCCGCCTCACGCTCGTCGCGCGGCTCACGGACGGGCACACCGTGCGCTTCACGCATTCCACGGCCCTCGTCTACGGCCTTACCGGCAAACACGTCCACGAAGGCACGGTCGAGCCCTACCGCTCCGTCGTCGAACACGGCGCGTTCTTCGCACCGCTGGAGGACCCGATCCACAGGACCGTGGTCGAGACCCGGCATGCCGCGGACCCGGCGGGCGGCCCCGCCTGGAGTCTTCGCAGCTGGCAGGGGCACGTCGACCCGAGAGCAAAATTCGGTGCAGAAAAGCACCCCTCGCTCTTTGACTGCTGGCAGGCGGGCGTCATCCAGGGAGGTCGCCTCCTGCAGCCGGACCCCGGCGGGACGACGATTCCCCTGAACGTCTCGACGGCGTCACCCGGCGAACAGGCGACTCACTGCACCGGAGCCGAAGCACCTACCGCTGAAAACCTCACACCAACGATCGCCGCGTACCCGAAGAACGCCAGCGAATATGCGCCGCTGCCCGTGAGGACCGTCGCCGCAGGGGTCATCGAGCCGCCGGCAACCCACCCGCTTCTCCTCGGGGCCGGCGCGCCACGGCCAATCGCCACCGACGCCAACCATGCGTACCTGCTGGTCCTCCCCGGCAGCTACTGGGCCAGTCCCTTGAAGGTCAGCGCGCGCCTTCCCAACGGGCAGACCGTGATGTCGTACGCCCCGTCCACTCCGCCGAGCCTGCGACCACAGGTTCGGGCGCCTTCCCCCGATGGTTCGGCGCCGTGGGGATTCACGCAAACATCGCTGTGCCCCAGCTACTGGGAGATCTCCGAGATCGGCCGCGTCATCGACGACAGCTTCGCCTACGTCTCAGAAGGCACAGGGCAGGTATCACCCGGGCCCGAGGGAGACTCGACCGGCTCCGCGTGCGGCAGCCGAAACGCACGCGCGCAAGAACGCGACGAACCCCTCGGCGGAGAGGAGGGCGGGCAGCCCAAGGCGCCGCTTGGGATCACCGTCGAGCAGTCCCTCGTGGAACGCGTCCAGCCGCCGACACAAGCAGAGATCCAGCGGCGTACCCTGCCGGGGAGCACCGTCATCGCCGGTGCCGCGGCAGCCGACGTGAAGTCGATCACGCTGACCACGCCGGCGGACGTTCGCACAGTCGAGCCGACCGGCCTGCACCATGTCTTCATCGTGGTCTACGACGGCGTGTTCTACCGGGGGACCTTCACAGCCACCGCTCTGCTTGCGAATGGCAAGACCGTGACCCAGCTCATCCGCGGCGGCCCGGACAACCGGTACGCCGCACCCGAGCCCGCACCGCGACCGCTCGTCGCACGGGTGCGCTCCGACGAGCGCACCCTCCGCGGGATGAGCGCCCAGGTCGCCGCCGTGTTGCAAGCCAAGCCCTCTGAGCGCGCAAAGCTGCTGGGCGGCGTCCCGCTGGTGCAGCTCCTGCAGGGCCTGCACCAAATTCGTGCCGACGTTGCGGGCGAGAAGGCACGTATCGCCTTCCTGCGGGAACATCCTGGAATCCTGCCGCCGGAATAGCCGACGATGACTCGCCGAGATGCGGAGCGATTTCCTCCATCGCGGCAAGCAGCTTCCCGCCCGCGTTCGTGCGTCGGCGAGCAATCCAGATACGCGCGGGAGCGGCATGAATCGTCGGCGCGTCGGCTGATGGTCATCACACCGCAGCGTGAGGCGGGGTGCGTCACAGATCTCGACGCTCGCGGCACTCTATGTCCGATGGACGATGCGGATGCGTTTTCTGAGCTCTATCGCGGCCACGGCGAGCCAGCTCGCGCCGTCTCTCGTGGCGGTGCCAGTCGGCCGGGGCGTTGAACAACTCCCTGCACTCCGTGAACGGCGTCATCAATGGATCGGTGCCTGAATACGCACGGGATGTTGGGCAGCCGCGCCCCGCGGTGGGTAGAAGCTAGCCCGCCGGTCCGGGCGGGAGTCTCGAGATGTCGCCTGGGGCTCAAAGTGTACGCTATTGCCATATCTTGACACGATTCGGCTTGCTCGTTAGGGTCGCATGGCGAACTGTCCGAGGGGTGTTACGGAGTCGGTGTCGTGGCATGCGGCGTGTTCTACAGCGTCCCCGGCGTCACCAAGGCGATCACGAATACCTCGATGCTCACAACCAAGATCCAAGCCATTCATCTGGACTGCCGCGATCGACTCCAATCGCTGTATTTCCGGTTGAGAGACACTGTACTAGTGCAAAGGAGATATGTGTTATGACCCGCAAGATCGCAACTGGCCGCCTCGTCCCAGCGGCGGCACTCGGCGTTTTGGCGGCCGTCCCGGCGGTAGCCGACGCAGCGCCACAGCACCACCGGCCTCCGCGAGTCCGTATCACGCTGGCTGAAGCGGAAAGTATGCTTCCGGGCCACCCGGACGCCGGTCCGGGTTTGGATCTCTGCCGCAGCGGATCGCTTCGCGGGAACTACGCCTGCGGGTATGTGTGGGGAGCGCTCTCACACGCAAGCCAGGACGCGTTCAAATACGGCGGCTACACGGCGCTCAGCTACGGCTGCCTCGACGTGGATGCCGGCGCGGGCCACAACCAGACACAGTGGTCCTGTGGCGGTATAGGCTACCGTGGCGGCGCTTGGCACAACTGGCAGAACAACCTCGATCCGTGGGGCGTCACCACGGGTGGCACGTACTACGACTGAGCCGCCAGACTCCAGGGCTCTCCGCACACACTCAATCACTCGGGAATGAGGCCCTCGCACTGCGCTCATGCCGGCGCGACCGCTCGCGGAGCCGCACAAGGCTCCGCGAGCGTGAGCACGGCCGTCACGACAGTGGCGGACCTGCTTCAGCTACTGCACCGCGCTCAGGAGAAGGCGCGGTGCGGTCAGCTCGTGTACAGGGAATGGCGAAGCACGCAGGCCAACAGCTCGCTTTCTGTCGCCGTGACGAGCGCCGGGATGGGTGAGCCACACCTTCGATGGTCCGAGCGTGGACCGTTCGCGCCGGCGACCACTCACTGGCGTGAGATGTGGTTCGCTTGGCCCGACCAGATGCGGGTTCAGATGGAGGAGATCGGCGGCCCGACGCTCGTCGCTGTGCGACGCGGATCGCGCTGGTCACGGTGGGAGTCGACGGGAGGTATCACGCACGGTGATGTGGCGTCTGTGCGTGACGTCGTCAATGTGCCCGCCATGTTGAAGCCAATGGTATTCGCGCCGCTCGCCTTCGTCGCCTCCGTGAGTCTGGAGCTCGTCGGAGGCGGCGTCCGAGCCCGACGACCGGTGGTGCAGGTAGTGGCGAGGCCGCACGGTGCCGCTGGAATGGAGTTTCACGACGCGCTCGAGGTCGACGGCGAGCACGGGATTGTGCTCCGTCGCGCAACGTACGTGAACGAAGAATGTGTGCACCTCCTCGAGGCGGTGCGGGCCAAGTTTGGGGAGGAGTGCGGCCCTGACATCTTCATGCTCGACTCACGTCAACCAGTCGTGTCGTCAGATCGAGGAATCTTTGATGACTGATGACCACAATCCAGAGCTCGTGCTGGTCTTGGGTGCCGCCCGATCGGGGACGACCTTGCTCCGGTCGTTTCTCGACGCGCACCCAGACATTGGCTGCCCCGCTGAGGCAGGCGTGCCAAACCTCCTCAACCACCTTCACATGGTCTGGGACATCGTCTGCTCGAGTCGCGATCCGGCGCACGGGACGGCACCGCGGGATCCGGAGCGCGAAGATCAACAGCAAGCTTCATGTAGCGAGCTACCGGCGGAGGTCCAGGACACTATCCGCGGTCAGGTTATGCGCGTTATGCGCTATTACTGCGAGCCGGACGCCAAGGGCATCTATTGCGACAAGTCGCTCGATAACGTGCGGCATGTGGCGGCGGTCGACCATATGTTTCCCGGCACCAAGTGCATCGTGATGGTCCGGCAGGTCATGGATACGATCGCCTCGGGCTTGGAGGCGTCGCCGTGGGGGTTTGATGCTTTCGGCTACCGGCCGTTTGTCGAGGTAACGCCTGAGAACACAGTTCACGCGCTCGCACGGTATTGGGAGAGCCAGGTTTCGCAGGCACTGGCCTGGCGCGATGCCCACGGCGATCGATGTCACGTGATTCGCTACGAGGATCTCGTGACCGACCCCGAGTCTGTGCTCGGGAGGTTGTTCGAGTTCCTAGGAGTGGCGGAGGACCTCTCGGTGATCGAGCGCAGCTTCGAGGCATTCACAAAAGCATCGGGACCGGGCGACTACAAGATTGGTTCCACCCGAAAGCTGAGTGCCGACTCAATAGGTCGCGGCAAACGCGTCCCGGTTGCCCGTATTGCACCGCCGGTTCTTGAGCGGATCAACGGGTTGCTGGCAAAGCTCGGTTACCCCCAGATGGGAGAGAGTTGGAGCGTTGAGCCGAACAGTGCCGCGACCGCGTCGGAGGAAGCGCGGGATGAGCTAGAGCGACTCCTCTCGTGCATCGCCTCTGGCGACTGGGACTTTGCGATCGAGACAGTCGGTGTCGTGGCAGACGATGCGGACCTCCGGTGGGTCGTCATGCCGGCGTCGGCGACGGTACGGCGAGGCGACGGAGAGGTTGATCTAGTTCTCGCGGGGGCGGCCGAGGATCTGGTTCGTCTGATCAACGGCGGGAACGTGGGTGCGCTGCTGCGCTCCGGGCTGATCCGCTACGTCGTGGCCGATCCGGAGATCGGAACGCGGGTAGACGTGTCCAGGCTGCTCGGCTCGCTGGCACGACGCCTGCGCGGAGAAGCAGATTTGGGTACCGGCTATCGCGAGTGCGGGGATCCAAACGCTTCGTCTGATGGATCTGTCCCGGCGCTAGCGCGCCCATGACCGAGCGTGATGCGGGAGAGCGGTGTAACGCTTTGGCGCTCAGCCGCCAAGTACAGATGTGAGGAAGAACACGAGCGACGGGCGCCTTGACCGCGACACGTTCACCCGGCTCTATCGGGAGAACGTCGAGGGGATCCAGAGGTACTTGGCGCGCCGCGTCGGCGACCCGTTCTTGGCTGCCGACCTAACGGCCGAGGTCTTCCTGGCCGCGATCGAGAGCACCGCGCGCTTTGACGCGAAGCGCGGAACGCCGCGAGCATGGCTGTTCGGGATCGCAAAGACCGTGGTGGCTGCGGACGCCCGTCGAAACCAACGCGACCAGGACGTCGTGCGTCGCATCTCGGGCAGGGCACTCGTCAACGACTGCGACCTCGCTCGTATGCACGAGCGAATCGACGCGGCGCGCCTCTCCGACGCATTGGATCGAGCGCTTGATCGGCTCGCTCCAGGCGAGCGCGAGATCTTCGAGCTTGTGGCTTTCGATGAGCTTTCTGTAGCCGAAGCTGCCCGTGTGGCCAAGATCCGACCAACTGCAGCACGAGTGCGCCTACATCGGGCACGCAGTCGACTCAAGGGCGAACTCGCCAACACACCACTAACAGCGACCACGATAAGGGAATTGTCATGACAACGAACTCGCCGGGCACCGATTTTGAGGACAGCTTGCTCGCCGAACTCCTGCCGGTAGTTGACGAGCACAACGCAGCGGAGCGGCTGACAGATCAACACCGGACAGGGCGTCGCCGCTTCACGCCACGTGCCGTCGCATTCATCGCGGCCGTGGCGGTGACTTGTGGCGCCGCCGTGGTGGGTAGCACCGAGCTGTCACCCAGCAGTGGGCCGGCCGTCGCGTCGGCGGCCGTGATCTCCCGCGCCGCAGCCGCGCTCGATCCCGCAAACGTGATCATGTACGACCGGGTGTCGGTTTACGGATGGAACCTCTGCCTCGGCGAGGAGCTACCGACCCGATGCTTCGATAGCCCCGAACCACCGGCCGGCGGTCTCAGCCAGGATCCCAGCGCCGACGCGCTGTCCTATAGCTACCAAGAGTGGGCATCTGGCGAGTCGAACCACGTGATCTACAACACAGGCGACGAGACGTCGATGAACGCTCAGGGGGAGCAGTCCTACGACCCGATCAACAACACGCTGACAACAGTCGCGCTGCCATCGTCGGGCGGCCAGGCATCTGGCGCCGCTGCGTTTCCTGACACCGGCGCTCTCACACCGACAGACATCCAGAACCTCTACGCAGAAGCTCAGCGGGGTAGCGTCCAGGTGCGCCTCGGGGCACAGTCCACACTAAACGGCGAACATGTGTATCAGCTCGAATTTGCCGGCCAGCCCGTGTCGGAGCAGCTGTTCGTGGACGCGCAAACGTTCCTCCCGGTCGAGGCGGTCGTGAACCGGCAAACATCGGCGGGCACCGCTGTCAGCCAGGTGGAGACGATCACGGCCGAAGCGCTGCCTGCCACGCAGGCAAGTCAGTCACTTCTGACGATTGGATCCCACGCCGACGCCGCGCAGGTCAGCCTGACGCAAAGCCAACTCGAATCGCGACGCGGCACAGGCCCCGTTTCAGTCGCCAATGGATCCGTGGCACAAGCATCCGCTGCACGCCGCATCGCTGGGCGACTAGCTGCTCGGCGAGGTCTTCCTCGCTCTCCCCGAGATCGACAGCCAGGCCGCCGATGACTACCGCCGCTACAAAGGACCATCAAGCCCCACAGGAATCCGCGGGCCTTGATGCTGCCAATGATGTTCGGCTACGACATATGAGCGTGCCGTGGGCCCAATGCGCACATAAGGCCATCCGGGCCCATAGCAGACGGCGGCGACCGACAACCCGCGCGACATCCTTCGCACGGTCTTGGTCGGACCGCGGGGCTCGGCGGGAAGCGTCAGTGCGCGCGGCCGCCGGCGTGTGAGCGTTCGGGATTGCGGGGATCGGGTCGTTTGTGAGGCGCTGCCCCGCGGCGAGGATTAGGAGCCAGGATGTTCGGGCGCATCTTTATGCGTCATGATCTACACTTTTGTGCATGCGTACGACGATCATGCTCGACGATGAAGTGTTCCGGGCGTTCAAGCAGCGCGCCGCTGAGCATGGGACCTCGCTGACCCACGAGATCGAGGAGGCGCTGCGCTCAGAGCTGGCAGCGACTGCCGAGACGGTGAACGCCGAGCCCTACCAGGTCCCAGTATTCCGCGGTACTGCGCCGGTGCCCGGCGTCGATCTGAACAGCAACGCGGCGCTCGCTGAGATCCTCGACACCGCCGGGTGATCCTCTTCGATGTCAACGTGCTGCTCAACGCCCATCGCGTCGAGCAGCCCGACCATGAGCTTGCACGTGACCTGCTGCAGGCGACGGTCGCGGATGTGCGTCCCTACGCTGTGTCGGAGCTGATCCTCGGATCGTTCGTGCGTATCGCGACGCACCGTCGCGCGCTGAACCCGCCGACACCACTCGGCGACGCGCTGGACTTCTGCGAGGGGCTTCGCTCGCGGCCGAACGCACGCATCATTGCCCCCGGTCCCCGCCACTGGACTCTCTTCACCGACCTCTGCCGGCGATACGACGCCGTCGGCAACCTCGCCGCCGACGCTTACCTGGCGGCGCTTGCGATCGAGTCCGGCTGCGAGTGGATCAGCTTCGACCGGGACTTCGCGCGTTTCCCCGAGTTCGACTGGCGCTCGCCCTCAGGCTGAGCCGCAGCCACACCGACGCTGCATGCCTCGTCCGCGGGCCGGTAGCGCGGACGGGGAACCCCGGGGGCGTGGATAGTAGACACATTCGGGGTTTATTTTTGTCTCACGGCTGCGATCGTGTCTTGCATGAAGACCGCAGAGCGCGCTCTTGTCGTTGCGCGGCGGCTGGCGAAGCTCGAGGGCGCGCTGCCTCGTCGAAGGGTTGCACGGGCTGACGCGTTCGAGGCCCGCTCGTGACCGGGAAGGGGCCGAAGGTCATCGCGTTCCCGCCGCGCTGGCGCGGGGGAGAGCTATGGGAGCCGTGGGTGAGCGAGACTGTCATCGTCCGGCACTACAGCGTGTCAGCGCGGACGGTGCGACGTTGGCGGGCGCAGGGCATGCCGTCGAGGATGCTCGGAGGTTCGCGGCGGTTCAGGCTCTCAGAAGTCGAACGTTGGCATACCGGGAGGAGCGCATCGTGAGCATGTCAAAGCTCCAGAGCACTGGATGGAGCACCTCGGCGCTCCGCATCCGCTGGCTCCGAGATGGCATCGAGTGCCCGTGAGCCGGCAGGCACCGCGCACGGCGCTGATCGCGCCGCTTGAGCGTCCGGCGCACGAACTGCCGCTGCTATTGCGCAGGTGGGGGGATGTGCTGCTCCGCGGCATCGTACAGCCAGGACCACTGCTCGGGGTCGGAGGCGATCGCCTCGCGGAAGAGCGCGCTCGCGGCCTTCGGATCGCCTTGCTTCTCCATCATTAGTGCGAGTCTGATGCTCGACGCGAGCTTCAGATCCTCGTCGGAGGCGCTGATTGCTTGTTCGTAGGCGGTGCGCGCCTCGCGTATGGCTCCTTGCTCCTCGAGTAGCACTGCGAGCTTGAACGAGGCTCGCTTCGCCGAGTAGGCGTTCGGTCGAAGAGCGATTGCCTGCTCATAGGCTTCCCGGGCGCCGTCCTTGTCGTCGAGCTGCTCCCGGAGCCCTCCGAGATATAGAGCCGCCTGCGAGGCGTAGTCGCTGTCGGCTGACTCGAGGACTCTTTTGAACGTGACGAGCGCGCCGCTTGAGATCCCGCGCTGCTCGAGCAGCACGCCGAGTCCGAACCTCATCTGAGGGACATCCTCGCGATCTTCGTCGAGCTCGATGATCCGCTCCAGGGTCGAGGAGGCCTGCCAAAGGAGGTCGCGTGCGGCCCTGATGTCACCGCGTGCTCTCGCGTCGGCGCTGCGGCTGCGCAACGCGGATGCGAGCTGCTGCGCGGCCGGTGCTGCCCAGACGCGGTCGTTGGAGGCGACTACCTGCTGAAAGGCATCGCATGCTCCTTGTAGGTCACCCTCGCCTTCGAGTGCGAAGCCGAGGTTGATCCTCGCCCGATGCGTGTGCTCGCTGCGGGGCGAGTTGATCACGGCCTGGAAAGCGTCTCGGGCCTGCGGGAACTTCCGGGCCAGACGCAGCGACGCTCCAAGGTTGAAGTTGGCGGCGTCCGAGAGCTCATCGTTGCCCTGGACGGCGGCGATCTGGAAGGCGACGATGGCGTGCTCGGTTTGACCGTGGCCTACTGCCATCGTGCCGACCATGAAGGCTTGCCCGCGGTCGCTGGTTTTCAGCGCGCGGGCCCACGTCTCAGGGCGCGGTGCGATGCTGCTCGCCCGCTCCCTGACTGAGGTGACGATGTAGTCGAAGGCCGCGTAGCCGTTTTCGCTTCGCAGCAGCGCGATCGAGCCGGCGACCGGGCGCAGCGCCCACTCGAGCCCAGCGTCGAAGGTCTTCTTCGTGTTGGCGCTACCGGGCGGCAGGTAGCTGCGCCAGAGTCGGCGCAGCGATCTGCGTGAGAGTGGATCGAGCCGGCCACAGAACGCCCAGTCCACGGCGGCGTAGACGATCGCGGCGCCCTCCGGCGATTCGGGCTCGCCGGGAGCATGCCGGCGGGTCGCTAGCTTGCGCGCGAGCGCTGGCGCGGCGACCATGATCGCGGCCAGCCCGTGCTGCTCGATTGCCGCGAGCGCGTACCCGGGGAGGCCTGCGGGCAGCCCCGCGAGCTCGGAGGCACTCGTCTTCTCCAGAGCGATCTCGGTGGCATGCTGAAGGATCGTGTCGGTCAAGGACGCCAGTTCGCGACTGTTGCCTGCGGCTACCCGCTCGCTGCCCTTGCCGCCGTAGGTAGCGAGCACCACCGCGCCGAAGCGCTCGTGCCACTCGCGCAGCGTCTGCCAGCCGACTTCCTGCGCTACGAACGGCTCGAGGTCATCGAGCCATAGCACCGGACGGCCACCACGCAAGTCAGGCCCCTCGCCGGGTCTCAGCAGTGCACGCACAGCGTCGCCATCAGCTGGCGCGACCATCACCAGCTTCGCTGCGCGATCGCCTCCGACGCCGCGCGGACAGGAGACGAGCGCGTGCAGCAGCGTCCGGGACTTGCCGACCTTCGAAGGGCCAGTGACCACGACGAGCCATGGGCCCTCGCCCGCTAGCGCCGCGAGAATCGCTTCGCGGAGCCTCGCGTCCACATCCCTCGGCAGGTAGCGAGGCACCTCGCCGCCGTCGAAGAGGCTCTGGGCAGCGGGATCGACCCCGACCGCCGTCGGGTCGATCGCGTCCACTCGAGCGACCGGTACGCGCAAGCGACGCTCCAGCAGCACCTCATCCTGTGCCCGCGCCAGCCGCTCGCTGCGAGCGAGGATCAAGGCCTGCGCCAAGGCTCCAAGCAGCGTCACGATCGCCGCCACCAGCAACAGCCGCTCGTTCAACACCACAGCCAGCACCGCGACAGCGCTACTGGCCACGGCCGCGCAGGACACCACCAACCTCCCACGCCGCTCCCAGCTGCCCAGCGTCACCGACCGCCGCATATCGCTACCCTAGACGCGCGGGCATCACAGGCGGAGCGGCTGCGACACGCCCGTCAGCCGCATTTAGGGGGATCGACGGCAGGAAACGGAGCAGAATAAGGGGATTCTAGGGGGATCAGCCTGCCGGAACAGTCCGGAGACATTGGCATGTCCGCCGATTTGAACCTGTCTCCCCGGCTTCGGTGCAGATGGTTGTCAGCGGTGGGTGTCGGCGGCGCTCGTCCGAGAGCTTGGGCGGCTCCTGACCGAACGCATCGGTAGAACTGCGGCGTGCCTCGTACGCAAGCCGTTTACTATCGCGCACCGGACGGGTCCGAGCCGGTCAGCGACTTCGTTGCCGGGCTCGACGAGCGTAAGCAGCCGACGGTCGACCTCCAGATCGATCGACTGAACGATCAGCCAACCACGGCACCGCCGCCGCCATTCCCGCACTCGAGCCAGGTTCGCGGCCAGTTGCGTGAGCTGCGCTGCCACTACGGCTCCGAGCTCTATCGGGTTATCTACCGGCGCTCCGGCAACCTGATCGTCCTGCTCCACATGCTGCGCAAGGACACGGCCTCGATCCCGGAGGTGGACATCGCGGTCGCGGAGGCGCGCTGGGAGGACTTCAAGCGAAGAATGGACGCGCCTCGACGGCGACCGCCACGCGCTGCGGGACACGACGCTCCATAGCGTGATTCGTTTCGCAATAATGCTAAAGTCATTCTGGCCCGCTCGATAACGATCGATGGGAAGGACATCGTGCCGAAGACCAAGCCAGTATCCGAGAAGACTGCCCCCAGCGCGAGCGTCTCGCCGGTCGGCTCGACTCACCGGGCCGCGAGCCGGCGCCGCGCGCAGCAAAGCGCCGCGTACCGCGAGGAGCTCGCACGGATCGCTCCCTACGAGGGGATCGCCCGGATCGTGATCGCGCGTCGCCAGGCCCTTGGTCTGACCCAGCAGGAGCTTGCCGAGCGCGTTGGCACAAGCCACTCGGTGATCTCCCGCATTGAGAGCGGCCAGCACCCGACGAGCGTGACGACGCTCCGACGACTGGCGGAGGCGTTTGGGACCCATCTGGTCGTCGGATTCGAGGATCAGCCTGAGAACGCCTCAGAGCTGCAGCTCGTCGCCGTCTCGTAGGGTAGTAGCGCGCCGTTCGCCGTGATCCAGCATGTCTTGATCCCGGTTAGGGGGATCAAGAGCACTGGCGACAAGCGCAATAGGGGGATCTCGGGGGATAGGCGTGGCGAAAACGCCCGTCAACACTAGGATGTCCGCGACTTTGATCCTGTCTCCCCGATGAGCAGAAGGCCCATGTTTACGGGCCTTCTGGCTGTTTAAGGTGGGTCCTGTGCGTCAGTTGGGGTCCAATTTGGGGTCCAATGTTTGAATAGCAGTCCGATCGCCCGTAGTAGCTGGTCCGCAAATCGGCGAGGCCGCCCTCGGCTGACGGCTTTGCAGTACGCTCGAAACGGCGGCTCTTGGCTTCTGTGCGAGGCTTTCGGAACCCTCAAGTGCTCTCAGATGTCCTCAAAAGTCGCTCGGTCTGGGAGAGTCCTGGGAGAGCGGTTCCGCCGGCCTCTGGCGTCCGTGGACGCGAGAGCGCGGGGTGCCTGACCTCTCCTGTTTGGGCGAGATCGATCGCGTGTACGCGCCAACCGTTTCCGAGTCCTCGCGGAGATACTTCGCGGGGACTGCCGACCGACAGCGGCGCCGGCCAGCCTTCGGCATCGACGAGCACCTCATCGGGTGCGGCGAGCTCGGCAAGGCGGCTAGCGAGATTCACCGCGGGCCCCAGCACGTCGCCGGCGTGGGCCAGGACGCGGCCGTGCGCGACGCCCGCTGCGGCCGGAAGCGCAGTGCGGCTCCTGAGCTCCATGACCAGCTGCTGGGCGGAGTCGATCGCGGCGGCAGGTTCGGCTGCGAGCATCACTACGCCGTCGCCGAGGTACTTGACGACGCTCACGGCGTTCGTGTCGGCGACGGCCTGAGCGACGAAGAACAGCTCATCCACGAGCGCTCGGAGGTCATGCGCAGAGCACTGGAGCATGAACCGGGTCGAGTCACATAGATCCACGAACGTCACCGTCTGCTCGTCTTCCTCGAGCATCTGGCCTGGGTCGCGCTCGAGTGTGTTCGCAACCTGCTCCATTCGGAGGCTCTCGAAGACATCGGCCGCCAGCTCGGCCGCCATGCTCGTGAAGGAGCGCAGACGGTCGTCGTACGAATGCGACGGCTCAGGGTCGACGACACGCGCGGCAGCATGCATCTCGGCGCTGACCATCCGGCTGACGCCGCGCGCATAAGCCTGGATCAGATCAACGGTGGCCAGGTCGTCGACGCCGAGGCGGCGCGCCTCTTCACGCGCCCGCGCCAGACGTTTGCCGATGGGAGAGTCGAGATCTGACACCAGTCCACTGTCAAGCATCCACTTCAGCGCGTCGAATGGCTCGGACCGCGGCGGTATCGACCCGCCGCACCTCGCCTCGAGGGGCCTGTCGTGAGGCCGCTTGGCGGTAGGATCCGGAGGATTCGAGGCGGACGTGCCTGTGGGGCATCCCGCCGCCATAACGTGCTTTAGCGCCTCGTTACGACGCGCGATCATCACCGTGCTGCGGGTAGGTCGGTGACTGTGCCCTCGGCTATCTCCGCGGCGAGCATCACGGTCTCTGCGAGAGTGGGGTGCGCGCCCGCCGTCAGGGCGATGTCCTGCGTGTCGGCCTGCAGCTCGAGTGCGAGGCCGGCACTGGCGATCACCTCGCCGGCGTTCGTGCCCGCGACTCCCGCGCCGAGGACGCGTCCCGTGTCGGGGTCGACGATCAGCTTGGTTGTGCCGTCCGCCGCATCGCTGGACAGCGCTCGCCCCGAAGCGGACCACGGGAAACTCACCCTACGGTGCGGAATCTGCGCGCGCCGGGCCTCCGTCTCCGTTAGGCCCACCCAGGCGATCTCGGGGTCGGTGAAGGCGACGGAGGGGATACCGCGAACGTCGAGCTCCACGTCATGGCCGGCGATCACCTCGGCTGCGACCTTGGCCTCGTGCGTCGCCTTGTGCGCGAGCATCGGCGGTCCGACGAGATCGCCGATCGCGTGGATGTGAGGCATGCTCGTGCGCTGCTGGGAATCGACGGTCACGAAGCCGCGCCCGTCGACGGACACGCCTGCGTGCTCGAGACCGAGCTTCTCGCTGTTGGGTCTGCGTCCGACAGCGACGAGGACGCGGTCGAACTCGGCCGGCGCTGGCGCGGCGCCCACCTCCGTTGGTGTACCGTCCGTCGGAGCTGTTGCGAAGCTCGCACGCAGGCCCGCGTCGCTCGCGTCGATCGAGACGACGCGTGTGCCCAGATGAACGCCTGCGTAGCGGTCGAGGATCCGGCGGCGCAGCGGCGCGAGCAGGTCGGGGTCACATTCCGGAATCAGCTGGTCCGCGAGCTCGACCACCGTAACTTCGGACCCCAGCGCGTCGTAAACAGTCGCAAGCTCGAGGCCGATGATGCCGCCGCCGATCACGAGCAGCCGCGCCGGGATCTCCGCCAGCTCCAGGGCGCCGGTCGAGTCCATCACTCGCGGGTCATCGCGTGGCAGCTCGGGTAGCTCAATCGCGTGGGAGCCGGTGGCGAGGATCGCATGCTCGAAGATGACCGTTCGTTCTCCCACCTGCAGGCTGTTCGTGCCACTCAGGCGCCCCTCGCCGCGCAGCACGGTCACACGGCGTTTCCGGGCCATCTCCGTCAGCCCGCCGGTCAGCCGCGCGACGACTGCGTCCTTCCAGGAGCGAAGCCGCTGCAGGTCGATCGCAGGCTCGCCGAAGCTGACGCCGTGCTCGGCCGCGCGCTCCGCGTCGGCGATCGTCTTGGCGATGTGCAGGAGCGCCTTGGAGGGGATGCAGCCGACGTTCAGGCACACGCCTCCGAGCGTCTCCCCGCGCTCGACGAGCACGACCTCCAAGCCGAGATCGGCGGCGCGGAACGCAGCCGTGTAGCCGCCGGGGCCGCCTCCGACTACCACGAGCTGCGCCCTCACCGTCTCGTTCTCGGAGGTGCCGTTTGTCACTGCGCTGGCGGCGGTCATATGAGTACACGCCGCATGTCCGCGAGCAGGCCGGCCAGGTGCACGCAGAAGCGTGCCGCCGCGGCGCCGTCGATCACGCGATGGTCGTAGGAGAGCGACAGCGGAAGCATGCGCCGGGGCTGGAACTGCTGGCCGTCCCAGACCGGCTTCATCACCGCCCGCACCACGCCAAGGATCGCCACCTCGGGGGCGTTGACGATCGGCGTGAACGACGTCCCGCCGATTCCGCCCAAGCTGGAGATCGTGAACGTCGCGCCGCTCATCTCCAGCGATGACAGACGTCCCTCCCGCGCCTTGCCCGACAGCTCCGCCAGCTCGCCGGCCAGCTCGAGCAGACCCTTGTGGTTGACGTCGCGGATGACCGGTACGACCAGCCCCTGCGGCGTGTCCGCGGCGAAGCCGAGGTGGTAGTAGCGCTTGATCACGAGCTCCTCGCCGTCGAGCGAAGAGTTGAAGCGTGGGTAGGCCTCGAGCGCCGCGGCGGCGGCCTTCAACAGCAGCGCGACCATCGTCACCTTCACCTCAGACTGCTCGCTGTTGAGCTGCCGGCGAAACGCCTCCAGCTCGGTGACGTCGGCCTCCTCGCCGTGGGTCACGTGAGGTATTCGCACCCAGTTGCGCGCAAGGTACGCGCTCGCAAGCCGCTGCACGCGCGTGAGCGGTACACGCTCGACCTCGCCGTAGCGGGCGAAGTCGACGCTCGGCCATGGCGCAAGCCCGAGCCCTTCGGCGTCACCCGCGCTCGTGCCGTTGGGCGAAGGCGGTCGCTCAAGATCATCGAGCGTGATGCGCCCACGTCGACCGCTGCCCCTCACGGTACGCAGGTCGATGCCTCGCTCGCGCGCCAGCCGGCGCACGGCGGGGCCGGCATACACCGCGCTCCAGTCGCTGGGCGGTTCGGCGCTGTTCGCGACGGGCGGCTCTCCCGAGTCGGCCGATGCGGCCGGGGTTTCGCGCGCCAACCCCTGCACCTCCGCCGCGTTCGCCGGCGAGCCGGGCTGCGCCGGAGCACCGGGCGCGGCTGCCGCGGCATCGTGTGCGGAGGGAGAGGGCTCGCCACCTCGATCCTCGGCGGGCAGAGCCGCCTCTGAGCTCACCTCGACGCTGATGATGGGCGTGCCCTCAGAGACCGTGTCCCCGACAGCCACTAGGATCTCGCGCACGACCCCCACGACGGGCGATGGCAGCTCCATCGTCGCCTTGTCCGACTCGATGACGAGGAGAGGATCGTCGATGGCGATGGCGTCGCCCACCGACACGAGGATCTCGATGACCGGTACGTCGGCGAAGTCGCCGATATCTGGCACCGCGATCTGCGTCAGCGTGTCCATGGAGGCTCAACCTCGGAGTCGATCTCATAGCGCTTGATCGCGGTCTTGGCGTCGGCGGCGCGACCGAGGGCGTGGAGGGTGGCGAGCACCACGTGGTGGCGGTCCACCTCGAAGAAGCGTCGCAGCGTGCGCCTGTAATCGCTGTGCCCGAAGCCGTCTGTGCCGAGCGTGACATACGTGCAGCCGGCCCCGGTCCACGGGCGGATCTGCTCGGCGACTGCACGTACGTAGTCCGTGGCGGCGACCACGGGCGTTTCCGACGCCGCGAGGCTTTCCTGTACGAAGCAGGCTCGCGGCTCGCTCGTAGGATGAAGGCGGCTCTCGCGCTCAGCGGCGATCCCGTCACGCTTCAACTCCGAGAAGGAGGTGACGCTCCATACCTCGGCGTCTACGCCGAAGTCCTCTCCGAGCAACTCGGCCGCGGCGAGCACCTCGCGCAGGATCACGCCCGACCCGAGCAGGCGCACGGGCTCGCCCGAACTCGCCGCCTGGACCATGTGGATGCCGCGGAGGATCCCCTGCTCGGCTTCGGCTGGCAGCGGCGGCTGCACGTAGTTCTCGTTCATGACCGTCAGGTAGTAGAACGCGTCCTCCTGCTCCTCGAGCATCCGCCGCAGCGCGTCCTGGATGATCACGGCGACCTCGTACGCGTAGGCGGGGTCGTACGCGCGGCAGTTGGGGATCGTCGAGGCGAGCAGGTGGCTGTGGCCGTCCTGGTGCTGCAGGCCCTCGCCGTTGAGCGTCGTGCGCCCTGCGGTGCCCCCGATCAGGAAGCCGCGCGCACGGCTGTCAGCCGCGGCCCATGCGAGGTCGCCGACGCGCTGGAACCCGAACATCGAGTAGAAGACGTAGAACGGGATCATCGGCAGTGCGTGGTTGGAGTAGGAGGTGGCGGCCGCGATCCACGACGAGAACGCCCCGGCCTCGTTGATTCCCTCCTGCAGAATCTGGCCGCGAGCGTCTTCCCGGTAGAACATCATCTGCGCCGAGTCCTCAGGCTCATACAGCTGCCCCACCTGGGAGAAGATCCCCAGCTGACGGAACATCCCCTCCATCCCGAACGTGCGCGACTCGTCAGGCACGATCGGCACGATCCGCGGCCCGATCAGCTTGTCGCGGACGAGCGTGGCGAGGATGCGGACGAACGCCATCGTCGTCGAGATCTCGCGCTCGCCGCTGCCCTCAAGCTGCGACTGCAGGCTCGACAGCGGCGGCGCGTCCAGGCGTTCGGCGTGACCGCGACGCGCCGGCACGGCGCCTCCGAGCTCGGCGCGGCGCTCGCGGAGGTACACGAGCTCGGGGCTGTCGAGGGGGGGCACGTACAGGTCAGCCGCCCGGGCCTGCTCGTCCGTCAATGCGATCCCCACGCGGTCGCGGAAGGCGAGCAACGCCTCCTCGGGCATCTTCTTCTGCTGATGGGTGATGTTCTGACCCTCGCCGGCGATTCCCATGCCATGGCCCTTGATCGTCTTGGCCAGGATCACGGTCGGTCGTCCCACGGTTTCAACGGCGGCCGAGTAGGCGGCAAACACCTTGCGCGCGTCATGTCCGCCGCGGTTCAGCGCCCAGATCTGCTCATCGCTGAGGTCCGCTACCAGCGCCTGCAGCTCGGCCGAAGCGCCGAAGAAGTGCTCGCGTACGTATGCGCCGTTGCGTGACTTGTAGGTCTGGTAGTCGCCGTCGAGCGCCTCCTCCATGCGCTGTACGAGGGCGCCGTCCTCGTCGGCCGCGAGAAGCGGATCCCAGCGCGAGCCCCAGATCACCTTGATCACGTTCCAGCCCGCGCCGCGAAAGTTGCTCTCCAGCTCCTGGATGATCTTGCCGTTGCCGCGCACGGGGCCATCCAGGCGCTGCAGGTTGCAGTTCACGACGAAGACGAGGTTGTCGAGTTCTTCACGCCCGGCGAGCGAGATCGCGCCCATCGACTCGGGCTCGTCCATCTCCCCGTCGCCCATGAATGCCCACACCTTGCGGCCTGAAGTCTCCAGGAGGCCGCGTCCGTGCAGGTACTTCATGAAGCGCGCCTGGTAGATGGCCATCAGCGGCCCGAGCCCCATCGACACCGTGGGGAACTGCCAGAAGTCCGGCATGAGCCACGGATGGGGATAGGAGGACAGACCGGGGCCGCCGACCTCCCGACGAAACCCGCGCACGCGGGCCTCCTCGAGGCGACCTTCGAGCAGTGCGCGCGCGTAGATCCCGGGGGCCGAGTGGCCCTGTATGTAGACCAGGTCCCCGCCGTGGCCGTCGTGGGGCGCGTGCCAGAAGTGATTGAAGCCGACCTCGTAGAGTGTCGCGGCCGACTGGTAGGAGGCGATGTGCCCGCCGAGCTCGGAGGACTCGCGGTTGGCCTGTAGGACGATCGCCATCGCGTTCCAGCGCACGAGCCCGCGCAGCCGATCTTCGATGTCCGGATCATGCGGCAGAGGCCGCTCGAGCTCGGGCGCGATCGTGTTCACGTACGGGGTGGTCATGTGTGCCAGCTGCACGCCGTGGCGGCGGGCGCTCGCCATGACGGCCTCGAGCAGCTCGGCTGCGTGCGCCTTTCCCGCATGACGAACGACATCGTCGAACGCATCCAGCCACTCGTCGAGCTCTGGCTCGTGCTGCAAAGCGACGTGCATCTACCCGAGCTCTCCGGCTGAAGGCTTCATCGGCGGTCGGGCGCAGGCGTCGCTCCTGCGCGCGCCTACGTCAAGCGAGGGCACGCGGTATTTGGCGCAGGCGCGTGCCACCCCCGCCCCGTGGGGGCGCACCGAGATCGCCAAAGGCATAACTGCATACAGTTGACACATCAAGTGTGTTAGGATACTCGTCCAAGCTGGCAATCCAAACCCCTCAGGAGACCTTTCCATGAGCACACCGGCAGCCACCCTCATTCCGACGGGCACGTACGCGGTCGATCCCTCGCACTCCCGCGTCGAGTTCGCCGTCAAGCACCTCGGCATCGCGACCGTGAAGGGTCACTTCGGGACCTTCGAGGGCACGTTCGTCGCCGACGAGGATCTCGCCGCGTCAAAGGCTTATGGCACCGTCGAGGTCGCCTCGGTCAACACGAGCGAGTCTCAGCGCGACGACCATCTGCGCTCCGCCGACTTCTTCGACGCCGAGCACTTCCCGCAGATCGCCTTTGAGTCCACGACTATCCGCCCTACGGGCGACCAGGAGTTCGAGATCGACGGCAACCTCACGATCCACGGCGTCACGAACCCGATAACCCTCGAGGTGGAGGTTCAGGGCACCGAGGATGATCCATGGGGCAACCAGCGCGTCGGCTTGGAGGTCACGGGCCAGCTCAAGCGCGGCGACTACGGCATGACCTTCAACCAGGCGCTCGGCTCGGGCAACATGCTCGTGTCCGACAAGGTCAAGCTGACCCTCGACATCTCGGCCGTCAGGCAGGCCTGACGGCCCGCGCGCCCCGGGGATCCCCTCGCCCGTGAGCGGCGCGCTTCACGCCTAACTGTATGCAGAACTCCTGCCGCCGCAACACGTCAAGCGCACGATCCACAAGCGGAGAGAGATGCCAAGCGAAGTCACCGCGTTCAACCCTTTCGATCCGCGGATCCTCGAGAACCCCTACCCGTTCTATGAGGAGCTTCGGCGGGAGGACCCCGTGTGCTTCGTGCCGGGGATGGCGGTCAGGGTCATCACTCGATACGCGGACAACAAGTTCGCGCTGACCAACCCGGCGCTGTTCAGCTCCGCGCACCTCGCGGACATGTTCAAGGGCGAGTACGACCCGGTGCCCGAGCCCGGGATCCTCATGCAGTCCTCCGACCCGCCGGAGCACACCCGGCTGCGGCGCCTGATCAGCCAGGCCTTCACCCCAAAGGCCGTGGAGGACCTCCGTCCTGCGGTCGAGGGCTTCGTCGACGACGCGATCGCGAGGATGCGCGTGGCCGCCGAGTTCGACTTCAACGAGCTGCTCGGCCAGGCGCTCCCCGTACAGACGTTCTTCACGATGGCGGGCGTCCCGCAGTCGCTCCACGCCCAGTGCAAGGCGTGGTCGGACGCCTCAAACGAGGCGTTTCGATACACGGTGGGGGCTCAGACACCCGACCCCGAGACCCATGCGCGCCTGCGGCGCATGATCGATGAGTACGGGCAGTTTCTGCGAGATATCGTCGCCGACCGGGAGGCGAACCCGTCCCACGACCTCGCGACGGGTCTCGTGCAGGCCCTGGACAAAGACGACCGCCTGACCGAGGTCGAGGTCCGCAAGCTTCTCGGCCTGCTCGTGAGCGCCGGCACGGAGAGCACGGAGAAGCTGTTGGCCAACATGGTCCTGGCGTTCGCGCGGCATCCTGACCAGTACCGGCGCGTGGTTCAGGAGCGCTCCCTGATCCCGAGCGCGGTCAAGGAGGTGCTCAGGTACGACGGCGCGGCGCTGCACATGGGCCGGCGGGTCACCGAGGACGTCGAGCTCTCCGGCACTGTCCTGCCCGCCGGCTCGGACTGCATGCTCGCGTTCGGGGCGGCCAATCACGATCCCGACGAGTTCGACGATCCCGAGGTCTTCGACGTCATGCGTGATCCGAAGGGGGTGCTCGGGCACCACATGGGGTTCGGCTACGGCGTCCATCGCTGTCTGGGCGCACACCTCGCGACCCTGCAGGCGGAGACGGTGCTCGCAAAGCTCGCGGACGCCTTCCCGGACGGCTGGACCTGCGACCCGGACAAGATCGTGCGGGACGGCAGCTTCTTCGTCCGGGGGCCCGTTCGGCTGATCGTGGCGCCGAACTGAGCGGCACGGTCGACACGCAGCAAGAGTCATGATTGTGTACACCCGCTGCCCATGATGCGCGCAAGAAATGAGGCTGTGCGCACGCGCCATGCTGCCACTACGGAGCTGGTGGACCTAAACTGTATGCAGAACAACCCAAGTTGCTGTACAGTAGGAAACTCACCGGGCCCCGGGTCATCGGGTCGAGAGCCGGTGCTGAGTACGAGACGGAGGAGACGAAGTGACGACAGACACGGCCGCGTTCAACCCCTTGGCGCCGGGCTACAACAACGACCCGTACCCCCTCTACGACGCGCTGCGGCGGGAGACCCCGGTCCTGCACCTGCCCGAGCTCGACTTCTGGGTCATCTCACGCTTCGCCGACAACAAGGCGGTGCTCCTCAACACCGAGCAGTTCAGCTCGTCGATCGTGCAGGCTCTGCTCACCGGCAAGTACGACCCCGTCCCGGAGGCCGAGGGCGTGCTGATGATGGCCGCCGACCCGCCCGAGCACACGCGACTGCGGCGGCTCATCGGCCCGTCCTTCACGCCGAAGGCCGTTTCGGCGCTCCGCCCCAAGGTGGACGGTTTCGTCGCTGAGGCGATCGCGCGGATGCGCGAGATGGACGAGTTCGACTTCAGCGAGACACTGGGCCGCGCACTGCCAGTCGACACGTTCTTCACGCTGGCAGGGTTCCCGCGCGAGATGCATGCGCAAGGCAAGAAGTGGGCCAACGCGATGTTCGAGACGGCACGGTACGCGGGCGGGGGCCAGGAGCCGTCCTCGGAGACCGACGCGCGGCTGCGGGCGCTGGCGACGGAATACGCGGAGTTCCTCAAGAAGTTCGTGGCCTCCCGCAAGGAGCACCCAGTCGACGACCTCACGTCCGGCTGGGTGCGGGACATCTCCGTGGACAACCCGCTGTGGGAGGTTGAGGCGCGCAAGATGCTGCACCTCCTGGTGGCCGCCGGGTCGGAGAGCACCGAGAAGCTCCTCGCGAACATGATGCTCGCGTTCGCCGATCACCCCGGCGAGTACAGGCGCGTGGTTGAGGATCCCTCGCTGATCCCGGCCGCGGTCCTGGAGGTGCTGCGTTACGACGGCGCGGCGCTGCACATGGGACGGATCTCGACGGAGGACGTCGAGGTTGCCGGCACCGTGATCCCGGCCAACTCGATCGCGTTGCTCTCCTTCGGCGCAGCGAACCACGATCCCGACGAGTTCGACGATCCCGAGACCTTCGACGTCACCCGCGATCCAAAGGGCGTCCTGTCCCATCACATGGGCTTCGGCTACGGCGTCCACCGATGCCTCGGCGCACATCTCGCGACCCTCGAGGCCGAAAGCGTCCTCGGGCAGCTCATCGAGGCCTTCCCGAACGGCCTCAGCTACGACCCCCGGAGAGTCGAGCGCGACGACGTCTTCTTCACCCGCGGGCCGATCAAGCTCGTCATGTCGGCGAACTGAGACCTGGAAAGAAAGGAGAGCGGGACACATGGCTATGCACATCGGGCATTTCGCGCAGCGGGTCACAGACCTCGATCCGGCAGCTGACCACCTGATTCGCGTCCTGGGACTACGCGTCAGGGAGCGTGACGACAGCCAGGTGCTGTTGACGTCGAATGACAAGCATCACGAGGTGCAGCTGATACTCGACGACCGTCCGGGTTTCGACCATCTCGGCTTGGAGGTCGAGAGCGAGGACGAGCTGGCTCGGGTCCAGGCGGCTGCCGAGGCGTTCGGTGCGCGGGTCCTCGGGTCCTCGCAGGAGCCGGGGATCGCAGCGTCGGTGCGGATCGCCGGCCCGGCGGACCTCCTCGTGGAGGTCTACGTCGGCATGGAGCGCGATGCGCCCTCCCTCGCCACGAGCCCGCTGCGCTCCGGGATTCGCAAGCTCGGCCACCTCACCTTCATGTCTGAGGCGCGCGATGAGCTCGAACGGTTCTGGCGCGAGGCTCTGGGCTTCAGGGTGTCCGACATAGACGGGCCGCTTACGTGGCTTCGCTGCGACGCGGACCATCACGGTCTTGCCGTCGGGCCGAGTCCCGCCGGGAGCCTCCTTCATCACCACGCGTGGGAGGTCCAGGACATGTCCGCGCTCGCCAAGCACGCCGACGCGATGGCCAGACAGGACATCCCGCTGGTTTGGGGTCCGGTGCGACACGGCCCGGGCTTCAACCTCTCGACCTACCTCGAGACGACCGGTGGCGGGCTGATCGAGGTCTGCTGCGACCTGGCCCGCATCGACGACGAGGCGTCCTACCGGCCGATGGACTGGTCGGCCAACGACCGGTCGATCAACCTCTGGGGCCCGCCGCCGCCCGAGACCTTCCTCGCATACGGCACGCCCGTTCTGCCGCCCGTCGGCGCTGCCGAGGTGACGCCTTGAGACTGGTCACCTACGTCGAGGACGACGGCGGGCTGCGCGCCGGCGTCGAGCTCGGGTCCTCCGTCGTCGACGCGGCTGCCGCGGCTCGCGTCGTCGGGTGGGGCGCGGCGGAGGTCGCCGCCGCCGAGTCGGTGCGCGGGCTGCTCACGCTGCCTGCCGGGCGCCTCGGCGACCTTGCCGACGCCGCCCGTGCGAATGAGGCCGTGCTCGCCGAGCAGGGCGCCGTTCGCGACATCGGCGAGGTGCGCCTCGCTCCGCCGGTGCCGGACCCCGAGAAGATCATCTGTCTGGGGATGAACTACGCCGACCACGCCGCCGAGGCGAACGGCACGAAGCCGTCGGCGCCGATGTTCTTCGCGAAGTTCCCGAACTCGCTGGTCGGGCCGGCGGATCCGATCGTCGTTTCCGACGGCATGCCGACCGTCGACTATGAGGGCGAGCTCGCCGTGGTGATCGGGTGCACCGCAAAGAGCGTCACCGCGGAGGAGGCCCTCTCGTACGTGGCGGGCGCGATGGTCTTCAACGACGTCAGCGAGCGCACGCTGCAGGTCTCCAACCCGCTGTGGACCGCCGGCAAGGCCATCGACACGTTCGGCCCGTGCGGGCCTGCGCTGGTGCTGATGGACGAGCTCGACGATCTGCAGGACCTGGGTATCCGCACGCGCGTCAACGGAGCGGTCGTCCAAGATGGCAGCACGGCCTCCATGCTGTTCGGCATGGCCGAGGTGATTGCGCACCTCAGCAGCACCATGACGCTCGTGCCCGGCGACATCATCGCGACCGGGACGCCCGCCGGCGTTGGATTCTTCCGCGACCCGCAGCTCTTCCTGCACGCGGGAGACGTCGTCGAGGTCGAGATCGACCAGCTCGGGACGTTGCGCAACGAAGTCATCGCCGCCGCCGGCACTCGCCGGTCTCGAGTCAACCAACCATCTGCTCCGGAGGGGAGTTCATGAACACCATCACCACACCCGTCCTCGTGGCGGGGGCCGGCCCGTCGGGTCTCGCGACGTCCCTGCTGCTGAGCCGCTACGGCATCCCGCACGTGATCGTCGAGAAGTACGAGGGGACCGCGCACACGCCGCGCGCGCACATCATCAACCAGCGCACCGTCGAGATCATGCGCGACCTCGGCCTCGAGGAGAAGCTCCTCGAGGTCGCGACACCGTGGGAGCTCATGCGCAACAACACCTGGACGACGGGGCTCACAGGCGTCGAGCTGGCGCGGCTGCAGACTTGGGGTACCTCGCCCGACCGGCACGCCGACTACGTCAAGGCGAGCCCCTGCCCGATGGCCAACTGCGGGCAGCACCTGCTGGAGCCGATCATGCTGGAGGCCGTCAGGGAGCGTGGCGTCGCCGATGTACAGCTCGGCTGCGAGGTGCAGAGCCTCGCCCAGGACGCCGACGGCGTGACGGTGCGATGCGTCAGGCGCGCCTCGGGTGAACAGTTCGACGTGCGGGCACAGTACGTGGTCGGGGCAGACGGCGGCCGCAGCGTCGTGGCGCGTGAGATCGGTCTCGAGTACGACGGAGAGGAAGGGCTCAATCACGCGGCGACCGTGCACTTCCGCGCCGACCTCTCCGCGTTCACCTCTCACCGGCCGGGCTGCCTTTACTGGAACGCCTCGCCGGGGACGGACTACTGGGTCGGGGCCGGCACGCTCATCTGCCATCGGCCGTGGTATGAGTGGGCGCTGGTCTTCATGTACGACCCGGAGACCGTTGACCTCGAGGACGCCGACGCCGCATTGGCGCGGGTTCGTCAGATCGTCGGCGATCCGGCTGTCGAGATCGAGATCCTCAACTTCAGCACGTGGACGATCAACCACGTCGTCGCCAAGGGCTACTCGGTCGGTCGCGTGTTCTGCATGGGCGATTCGGTGCATCGCCACCCGCCCGCGAACGGCCTGGGCCTGAACATCTCGATCGCGGACGCGTACAACCTGGCGTGGAAGCTGAAGCTGGTGCTCGCGGATAGCGCCTCGCAGGCGTTGCTTGAGACGTACAGCGTCGAGCGCCAGCCCGTCGGCCGACAGGTCGTCGACCGCGCGTTGCAGAGCGTGTTGGACATGGCCGACATTCCCGCTGCGCTCGGGTTCGAGCCGGGCCAATCGGCCGAGGACGGCTGGAAGGCACTCGAGGGGCTATACGCGCCGGGGCCCGAGGGCGAGCGCCGCCGCCGGGAGCTCGCAGCCGCCGTCGAGAAGACGAACTACCAGTTCAACGCCCACGGCGTGGAGCTCGGCTACCGGTATCGGGAGGGCGCCCGGGTGTCCGACGGGACCGAGGAGCCGAGACCCGACCGGGATCCCGAGCTCTACTACCAGCCGACGTCGTGGCCTGGCGCGCACCTCCCGCACGCGTGGCTGCACGACGGTAGGAGGCAGCTGTCGACCTACGACCTGTCCGCGGGCGGCTTCGCGCTGCTGACCGGCATCGGTGGCGAGGCATGGGATGAGGCGGGCAGGCGCGCGACGGAGGCGACCTCGGTGGAGCTGCCGGTCTTCCACATCGGCACACGGGACGGCTTGGTCGACTGCTACGGCGACTGGCGCGCGCTCCGTGGGGTAGAGGAGTCGGGCTGCGTCCTGGTTCGCCCCGACCGGCACGTCGCGTGGCGTGCGCAGAGCGCAGACCCCGCGCTCTTGGAGCAGCTTCCCGCCGTGCTGGCCCAGCTGCTCGGCACGCGGACGCCCGCTGCCGCGACGTGATGGCAGGGGCGCAGGTAGTCGACGGGGCGGACCTCCTCTGGACGCCGCCCCGCGAGCGGGTCGCCGCGAGCAGGCTCGCGGCGTTCGTGCAGTTCGTCAACACCCGCGGCTGGGCGCTGGAGGAGGGCGACTATCTCGGCCTGTGGCAGCGGTCGGTCGAAGATCTCGAGGCGTTCTGGGGCGCGGTGGCCGACTTCTTCGCTGTCGACTTCACCACCCCGGCCCGGGCGGTCCTCGGTCGCCGGGAGATGCCTGGAGCCGAATGGTTCCCGGGGGCGGAACTCTCGTACCCAGCCCATGTCTTCCGTGGCAGGCGCGACGAGGACCTCGCGATCCTGCAGGCCGGAGAGGTGCGTCCGCTGGGCGAGGTCACGTGGGGCGAGTTGCGCGAGCTCACCGCGCAGATCGCCGCCGGCCTGCGGGCCGCGGGTGTCGGGCGCGGTGACCGGGTCGCGGGCTACGTGCCCAATATCCCGGAGGCTGTGGCGATGTTCCTCGCAACCGCCAGCGTTGGCGCCGTCTGGGCGTCGTGCTCGCCGGACTTCGGCGCCGCCGCCGTCCTCGACCGGCTCGGCCAGATCAAGCCCAAGGTCCTGTTCACGGTGGACGGGTACCGGTACGGAGGCCGCGACTTCGACCGCCTCGACATCGCGATGCGGATCGCCTCGCAGCTCGAGGGACTGCGCAGGACCGTCGTGCTGCCCTACCTCGAGCCGCAGCGCGAGCTCAAGGTCGACGCGCAGCCCTGGGAGGAGTTCCTTGCAACAGGCGATGGCGGCCCGCTGACGTTCGCGCCGGTGCCGTTCGAGCATCCGCTGTGGGTCCTGTACACGTCGGGCACGACCGGACTGCCGAAGGGGCTGGTGCACAGTCAGGGCGGGATCCTGCTCGAGCACCTGAAGTGGCTCGGTCTGCAGACCGACCTCACGTCCGAGGATCGGCTGTTCTGGCTCACGACGACCGGCTGGACGATGTGGAACTTCCTCGTCGGGGGTCTGTTGACGGGCACGCCGATCGTCACCTTCGACGGGAACCCGGCCACGCCGGACATGGGGACGCTGTGGCGACTGGCGCACGACGCGGGTGCCACCTGCTTCGGCGCCGGCGCGAGCTTCTACACGGCATGCATGAAGGCAGGTCTGCGCCCTGGAGAGGAATACGACGTCTCCCGGCTGCGGTCCGTGGGATCGACGGGATCGCCGCTGCCACCAGATGCCTTTGATTGGATCTACGACGCCGTCGGCCGTCAGGTGTGGCTCTTCTCGACCTCGGGAGGCACCGACGTCTGCACCGCGTTCGTCGGCGGTGCGCCGTTCCTGCCGGTACGGCGCGGAGAGCTGCAGGCGCCGGCGCTCGGTGTCGACCTGCAGGCCTGGGATCCCGACGGCCGTCGGCTGCCGGTTGGCGAGGTCGGCGAGCTCGTAGTCACCCAGCCGATGCCAAGCATGCCGGTCGGTCTCTGGAACGACCCTGACGGCTCGCGTTATCGCGCGGCTTACTTCGAGATGTACCCCGGCGTGTGGCGCCACGGAGACTGGATCGAGATGCGGGCCTCGGGTGGCGCCGTGATCCACGGTCGCAGCGACGCGACCATCAACCGCGGCGGGATCCGCATCGGCAGCGCGGAGCTCTACCGCGTGGTTCTCGCTCTCCCCGAGATCGCCGACGCCGCGGTGGTAGACGCCCCAGTCGCAGAAGACCGCAGCGAGCTACTGCTCTTCGTCGCGCTGGCAGACGGCGCCCGGCTCGATGCCGCGCTCACGACAACGATCCGCGACCGGCTTCGCACGGACTGCTCGCCGCGCCACCTGCCCGACGAGATCATCGCTGCGCCAGGGATCCCGCGAACGCTGTCGGGAAAGGTGCTCGAGACCCCGATCCGCCGGCTGCTCGATGGGGCGCATGCCGAGACCGTCGCCAGCCGCGATGCGCTGTCCAACCCCGAGGCGCTGGACTGGTTCGCCGCCTACGCCCGCGATCGCAGGGGCGAAACGCCGGGCGGCTGAGGCCGGCCGCGATCGTGTCTCGCCGTGTCAGATGCGCGAGTCGCCGCGCCGCGTCACGATGCGGACCGCCATGCGCACGTGAATGGGGTCGTGCTCCGGGGCGATGTGCGCGAGCACCATCAGGGCGGTGCGCGAAAGGTGGAGCGCGAGCTCCGTCGCCGCGGTGTCGCCGTCGCGGCCGAAGCACGCTTCGGCGATCGATTGGTGATCTGCGCTACCCGTCGGCCATGCACGCGGATCCTGACGTGCATACAGTCGGCGATAGCGAAGCGAGTGCTCGTACAGATCGGTGTACTGCCTCTGGATCCGCTCGCCGGCGCCCGCGACGAGACGCGCATGGAAGGTGTTGTGGACTTCCTCCCAGCGCTCGAAATCATGCGCCCGGCTGTACTCGTCCATTGCGGCGAGCGTGTCGCGAAGCAACTGGTCATCCTCGGCTGTCATACCCGGGGCCGTGACCTGGATGCCGAGTGCCTCGTTGACGATCCGCATGCCGTAGAGCTCGTCCATCGCGCCCGGCGATACCTGCGCGACGCGCACCTTACGGCGCGGCGGCGCATCGACCAGGCCTTCGCGCTCGAGAGCGCGCAGCGCTTCTCGCAGCGGCGTGCGGCTGATGCCCATCGCATGGGCCAGTTGCACCTGCGAGATTGCCTCACCCGCCGAGAGCTCCCCGCAGAGGATCAGCTCACGCAGCTTCGACTGGGCGGCGGCGGCGACGGAGGCACGCGGCCTCGTTGCCGCGCCCGCAGGACTGCTCTCGCGCGGGCCGCCATCCTCGTAGGCGACGAGGAGGAAGTCATCCTCGCGGAGGTCCCGGGTGGGGTTGGTCACGCTGCAGACCATAGCAAGTGCCGACCCCGTGAGAACCAACTGTATGCAGATTTAAACTCATGGTGATACAGTTTGCCCACCCGCGGGCGGAGGTTCCGGGGTGGTGCAGTCCGATCGAGGTCAAGGAGAACACTGAGAATGACGGTCGCTACGAACATCGCCGACGCGCCGAAGGTCCTGGACGCGGCCAAGCAACTGAACCTGGTGCAGCCCGATCCCGAGCTGACGCCGGACGGAATGGTCGCCCGCGCCGCGGCGCTCCGTGAGCGGCTGCGCGAGGAGCAGGCGCAGACCGAGGAGCGCACCTTCTATTCACAGGAGCTGCACCAGGCTATGGAGGACGCGGGGCTCTACCGCGTCTACGTGCCGCGCATGTTCGGCGGCTACGCGTTCGACGTTCCGACCTACCTGCGCGTCGTCATCGAGGTCGCGCGGGGGTGCATGTCGTCGGGCTGGTGCTTTGCGCTCGCGACCGCGCACGCCCTGCAGGTCGCCTCTTGGTGGCCGGAGCAGGCGCAGCGCGAGATCTTTGGCGAGGGCGACTTCCGCGCGGCGGGTGTCGCGGCACCGGTCGGGCCGATCGCCAAGAGCGGCGAGGGCTACGTCCTCAACGGCAAGGTCTCCTTCTGCTCCGGTATCCCGGTCTCCTCTCACTACATGGGGCAGGCGCTCATGCCCTCCGACGAGCCGGGCCCGCCGCGGATGGCCGCGTTCGTCGCGCCGCGCGACGCCTTCACGATCCTCGACGACTGGGGCTACACGATCGGCCTGAAGGGGAGCGGCTCACACAGCATCGTCTTCCAGGAGGTCCAGCTCCCGGAGCACTGGGTGCTCGAGGATTACAACCTGCTGGACGGCGACGTCGAGAATGGGACCCCCGGCCTGCGCCTGCACGAGAACCCGCTGTACGCGGGGCGGAGCATGGGCCACTTCGTGATGGAGCTCGCCGCTGTGATGGTCGGCGGCGCGTGGCTCGCGCTCGACGAGTTCGAGGCGATCATCAGGGAAAAGATGACCCCCATGCCGCCGTTCCGGCCGCGGCTGCTCGACCCCGACTACCAGCGCTGGTACGGCGAGGCGATCACGAAGATTGCCGCCGCGGAGAACATGCTCCTGCACCTCGGCGAGCGCCACATGGAGCTCTGCCGCCGAGCCGCCGGCGGCGGTGCGCCGTTCAGCCGCGCGGAGGACCTGCTGCTCTGCACTCAGGCACGTGAGGTGATCGTCGAGCTGTGGCACGTGATGACCGACATCGTCGTGCCGACCGTCGGCGCCGCGGCCCTTTCCAACGGGGAGCGCGTCGAGCGCGTGTTCCGCGACATGGCGACCGCCATGAGCCACCGCAACATGATGCTGAAGGAGTTCTTCTTCGGTGAGACCACACGCGGCCTACTCGGCATCGCGCCTGACGCGGCGTAGGAGTGCGGCCGGAAGCGAACGGCACGCCTGGGCCGGGCGGGTCGCCCAGCCCGGAGCGTTGATCGATCAGACCGTGGAGCAGGAGATGAGCGAGAGCAAGGCATTGTCACCACCGTCGCCCGAGGAGTTTCGCGAGGTCATTGGGCACCTTGCCAGCGGAGTGACCGTGATCACGGCCGGGGAAGGTGATGAGCGCGTCGGAACAACGGCAAGCGCCGTCTGCTCGGTGTCGGTCGAACCGCCGATGGTGCTGATCTGCATGAACCGGGCCTCGGCCACCGGCGCCGTCGTGGAGCGGACCGAAGCCTTCGCGGTGAACATCCTCAGCGCCTTGCAGCGGGATCTCGCTCTGCGCTTCGCGACGAAGCTCCCTGACAAGTTCGCGACCGTACGGTATCGGCAAGGGGAGTTCGGATGTCCACTTCTGGAGGCCTCGCTCGCCTGCTTGGAGTGCCGCGTGACCGAGCGCGTCACCGGCGGCACGCACACCGTCTTCCTTGCTGAGGTCCAGAATGCGAGCGCCGGGTCTGGCGCGCCCCTCGCGTATTACCGCGGCGGCTTCGGGCGTATCGCCTTTGGCCGCGCCGACCGGCCCGGGGTACTGCACGACATGCAGGAGGCCCGCACGGTGATCGAACTCGGCGTCGCGGCGGATGCGATAGGCACGCTCAATGAGGAGCAGCTCGGCGAGCTGCGGCGCGCCTGGGACATCGTCGCCGCACTCGCTCTCGAGTGCGCCGCCCGCCGTGCGGATCTGGTGGACGTGCTACAGGCCGACGGCGAGTTCCGCCAGTGTGTCGTCGGGCTCTGCGGCAGCGCCGCCGTTCTAACCGCATACGAGCAGGAGGACCCCGTAGCGGCGCTGCCGCCAGGCGCCCTCATGCCGGCGAGCACGACGCCGGTTGCTCGTCTTCTCGAGGACGGTGAGGCCTTGGTCGACGCGTACGCCGCGGCGGATCTCGAGGCCGCGCGAGTGGCGATCAAGGCGCACGGCGCGCTCAGCAAGGCGCTCCTCGACGTCGCGGCAGGGGATGTCGCCCCATCTGGAGCTGAGGCAGGAGCGACCCGACGATGAGTAGGCCCTCGGCGCAGAATCCCACCGAGGCACTGTTGGCATCGGTCCCCGACGCGGTCGCCGCGATCGCACTCGGGAAGATGGTCGTCGTGGTCGACTCAGCCGACAGGGAGAACGAGGGGGATCTCGTGATGGCGGCCGAGAAGGTCACCGCGGCCGACGTCCACTTCATGGCGAGGTACGGGCGGGGGCTGATCTGCGTACCCATGCTTCCCGAGCGCCTCGTCGAGCTCGGGGTCCCGCCCATGGCTGCGGACAACCAAGACCCGCGCGGCACGGCCTTTCACGTGAGCGTCGATCACGCGACGTGCAAGACGGGCATTTCGGCGAGCGAGCGCGCCCGCACGATCGCAGCACTCGCCGATCCGGACGCGACGCGCGAGGATCTAAGCCGGCCCGGCCATGTATTCCCGCTCGCCTACCGCCCCGGCGGGGTGCTCACGCGCGCCGGCCACACCGAGGCTTCGGTGGACCTCGCCGTCATGGCAGGCCTCCGCCCGGCCGGGGTGATCTGCGAGATCGCCGACGAGGACGGAGAGATGGCGCGGCTGCCCGCGCTGCTGCGCTTCGCCGAGGAACACGAGTTGCTCGTCGTCTCGATCGCCGACCTGATTCGTGTGCGCCGCCAACAGACCAAGCTCGTCAAGCGGGTTAGCGAGGCCCGGATGCCGCTTGCCGCGGGAACGTTCACGGCGATCGGCTTCGAGGATCTCATCGACGGGCGGGAGCACATAGCGCTGACCTACGGCGATGTCGCCGGACACGCCCCCCCACTTGTGCGCGTGCACTCCGAGTGTCTCACCGGCGACGTGTTCGGGTCCAGGCGCTGCGACTGCGGTCGACAGCTCGACCTCGCGCTGCGGATGATCGTTGACGAGGGCGCCGGCGTGATCGTGTACCTGCGGGGCCACGAGGGGCGCGGGATCGGCCTGCTCGAGAAGCTGCACGCCTACCGCCTGCAGGACAGCGGTCTCGACACCGTCGAGGCGAACCGCCAGCTGGGCTATCCCGACGACCGCCGCGACTACGGCATCGGCATGCAGATCCTCGCGGACCTCGGCGTGCGCGAGATGCGCCTGCTCACGAACAACCCAGCAAAGCGCGCAGGGCTCGAGGGTTACGGGCTCTCGATCGCGGACCGGGTGCCGCTGATCCCCCCCGCCGACCCGGAGAGCGAGTCGTACCTAGCAACCAAGCAGCGTCGTTTGGGGCACCTGCTGGGTTCCGAGCAGTGAGCGGGGTGCGGAGAGCGCCCATGAAGCAGATCCATGAACGCGAGCAGGTCGTGGTGCGCTTCGCGGGCGACTCGGGCGACGGAATGCAGGTCGTCGGCGGACGCTTCACGGAGGCGACCGCGGTGCTCGGCAACGACCTTGCGACGCTCCCCAACTTCCCGGGGGAGATCCGAGCGCCCGCCGGCACGATCGCGGGCGTCTCCTCGTTTCAGATCCACTTCGCGGCACGCGACATCGCCACGCCGGGCGACGCTCCGAACGTGCTTGTGGCGATGAACCCCGCGGCTCTGCGGGCGAACGTGGACGAGCTGGACCGCGGTGCGACGATCATCGTCAACGAGGACGCCTTCTCCACACGCAACCTCGACAAGGCGGGCTATCAGGCGAACCCGCTGGAGGACGGCTCTCTCGACGGCTTCAGCGTGAAGCGGGTGCCGATCACCTCGCTTGCGCAACGCGCCGTGCAGGAAATGGACGGGGTCTCGACGAGGGACGCGATTCGCTCGAAGAACATGTTCACGCTGGGACTTCTGTGCTGGCTCTACGACCGTCCGGTGGACGTGACAGAGCGCTGGATCTCAGCGAAGTTCGCCAAGCGCTCTTCGGCGCTGCAGGCCAACCTCGCGGCGTTCCGCGCGGGCTGGAACTTCGGTGAGACGACCGAGCTGATCGACACGCGCTACCGGGTCCCCGCCGCAGCGGACCTTCCGGCAGGCACCTACAGGAACGTCAACGGCACGATCGCCACCGTGCTCGGCCTCGTCGCGGCGAGTGTGCGAAGCGGGCTCGACCTGCTGCTGTGCTCATACCCGATCACGCCGGCCTCGGAGCTCCTGCACGAGATGGCGCGCCTCGAGCGCAGCGGAGTTCGCACCCTGCAGGCCGAGGACGAGATCGCGGCGATCAACATCGCGCTGGGGGCTGCCTTCGGCGGCTCGCTCGGGGTCACGGCCACCAGCGGTCCTGGCGCGGATCTGATGAGCGAGACGCTCGGGTTGGCCGTCGCGCTCGAGCTGCCGCTCGTGGTTATCGACGTCCAGCGGGCGGGCCCCTCGACGGGGATGCCGACGAGGACGGAGCAGAGCGACCTGCTGATGGCGATGTACGGTCGCCACGGCGAGTCGCCGGTGCCGATCGTGGCGGCCTCGACGCCGGCGCAGTGCTTCGAGGCGGCGATCGACGCCGTCCGCATCGCTGTGCGCTACCGCACGCCGGTGGTCCTCTTGGAGGACCTGTTCCTGGCCAACTCCTCCGAGCCGTGGCGGATCCCGGTGGCGGGTGATCTGCCGACGATCGAGCCGATGTTTGAGACCGAGCCGCCGAAGGATGGCCCCTTCGAGCCCTATGTGCGCGACGCGAGCGGTGCTCGGCCGTGGGTGCGACCGGGGACTCCCGGGCTGGCGCACCGCATCGGAGGGCTCGAGAAGAGCCGCTCCGGCGAGATTTCCTACGAGGCCGGCAACCACGCGGTGATGACCGCCGAGCGTGCGGCGAAGGTGGCCGGCATAGAGGTACCGCCCCTCGCGGTGGACGCCGACGAGGGCGCCGAGCTGCTGGTCGTCGGCTGGGGCTCGAGCCACGGAGCGCTGCGTGCGGGTGTCCGGCGCGTGCGGGCACGCGGAAAGCGCATCGCGTTCGCGCACCTGGACCACATCAACCCGCTGCCCCCTAATGCCGGCGAGGTGCTCGGGCGCTACTCGCGCGTGCTCGTCGTAGAGATGAACAGCGGCCAGCTCGCGCGCCTCCTTCGCGCAGAGTTCGCCCTGGACATCGAGAGCCACGCCAAGGTCCAGGGCCAGCCACTGTTGGCGGCCGAAGTTGAGCGGGCGCTCATGGAGCGACTGTGAGCGTGAACGTGACCAACGGTCGGGTCGGCGGTTCGCCTGCGGGTGCCCGAGCGAACGGGAGCGGCGCCCTGGGGAAGGCCGACTTCCAGTCGTCCTCGGAGACGCGGTGGTGCCCCGGCTGTGGCGACTACGCGATCCTCGCCACACTGCAGGAGGTGCTCGCCGAGCAGGGCACGGCCCCCGAGCGGGTCGCGTTCGTCTCGGGTATCGGCTGCGCCGGGCGCTTCCCCTACTACATGAACACCTACGGCGTCCACGGCGTCCACGGCCGCGCGCCAGCGTTCGCCACCGGTCTCGCGCTCACAAGGGAGGATCTGCAGGTGTGGGTGATCGGCGGCGACGGCGACATGCTGTCGATCGGCGCAAATCACCTCCTGCATGCGTTGCGCCGCGACATTCCGATCAAGATAGTGCTCTTCAACAACCAGATCTACGGCCTCACCAAGGGGCAGATCTCGCCGACGAGCGAGGTTGGCAAGATCACGAAGTCGACTCCCTTCGGCTCCCTCGACATCCCCTTCCAGCCGCTCTCGCTGGCCCTCGGCGCCGAGGCGAGCTTCGTGGCGCGCACGATCGATCGCGACCGGAAGCACCTCGCAAGCGTGCTACAGGCGGCGGCCACCCACCCCGGCGCTGCGTTCGTGGAGGTCTACCAGAACTGCCCCGTCTTCAACGACGGCGCCTACGCTGCGCTGACCGACAAGGACAGCCGCGAGGCGAATCTGATCCGCCTCGAGCACGGCGCACCGATCTGCGTCGGGCGCGAGCGGGAGCGCGGCGTGATGCGCGGCCCCGATGGTGATCTCGTGCTAGCAGATGTCTCCGATGTGGGCGAGGGAGCGCTTCTCGTGCACGATGCACACCGTCCCGATCCGAGCCTCGCATTCGCCCTCAGCCGGCTTGCAGCGGGACCTACGGAACCGACGCCGGTGGGGGTCTTCCGGAAGGTCGCGCGGCCGTCCGCCCGGCTCGGGTTCGAGCGCGAGGCGGCTGCGGCGCGCGAGGGGTTCGGCGTGCGCGAGCTCGACGAGCTGCTCCACGCCGGCGACACCTGGACCGTGGGCTGAGCGATCGCGGTTTGCCGCGAAGGCAGCGCAACTCTGATGAGTATCAGCAACCGGAGCTCAGCACGACCGATGGCTCGCTTCGATCACCGATGTGCGAGCGGCGCGACCGCGCTTGAGTCCTCGCCGATCTGCCTCATCCGAAGCGCAAGGTAGGGTGGCAGCGCCCGGCGCTGGGGTCCAATTTGGCCGGATAAGGCAGGCTGGGCTGAGCACCGACGCGCTGCTCGCTACGGTTTGGCCCGTGGTGAGGACAGACGGTCCGTGGGTCGTCCAGGTACCCGTGCCCATCACACGTGGTCTACCGGCGCGCATGCGGCGAGCCGGGTTGCCCACATGACGCTGTGGGTTGGCACAGCAATGGCGCCACAGGCACCGAACATCGCAGCGCGGCTAATGGCGGTTCGGCCTCGCAGCCGCCCGATGCGGCCCACGCGAACCGTCCCGCTCGCGGGTCCGCTCACGCGCACCATCAGCTCGCGCCCCCGCAGCGTCTCGGTGACGTGGATCGTCGGCGTCGTCGCCGTAGCGCTATGACCTGTGCCTGAGCCGCCGGCGCCAGAGGGGAGAACGACGACGTCGGTGTGCGCAGCGTTGGCGGGGCTCGCGTTGCCGGCCGCGTTGGTCAGCACGGCGATGCTCCAGCTGACGATCACGGTACTGCTGCGACCTCTTGGCAAGTGTGTCCAGCTCGTCGACGACGGCAAGATCACCGCCGGGAAGGCCGAGCTTGGAGCACGCAGCGTCGTTCGCGCCAGGCGGTGGGGAGCGATCACCGAGCACCGGATCGTGCTCGCGTCGGACCTCGAGCTGGACGTGGGCATAGGCGAGCCTTCATGGGCGGCTACGACGCCGGTGGATCCGGGTACCCGCCGCGTGGTTTCCGACGGCATGCGCATCGTCCACGACCCTGACGGGCTGCTCCGAGCGCTCATCGCAGCCTGCGCGGAACCGTCAGGCTAGCGAGACGAACATGTGGGTTCCTTGACTAAATTGACCAACTTGTCTAATATGTGTTCGTGGCGACTGTCGCTTCTCTTCGTACCCGCGGTCTCTCCGAGGCCAAGGCTGCGCTCTCGGACGTCATGTCCGGCGTGGTGCACGACCATCGACCGACGGTCATTGAGCGTCACGGCGGTAAGGAAGCGATGCTGCTGCTCGGGCTCTCCGACATGGAGCCGCTGCTGGGTCACTTCTCCTTCCACACACGGTCGAGCGTGTCCGAGGGGGAGTTCGTGTTGCGCCAGCCCGAGCTGAACCTCGTCGCCGGGGGTGAGACGTTCGAGCAGGCCGCGTCCGAGCTCGAGCAGCTGGCCCTCGCCTACGCCGAGCGGTACTTCGAGCGTCTGGGCTTCTACGCGCAGACTGACCGGGCCGAGCAGATGCCGTGGCTGCTGCGGCTGATCCTCACACCTGCGGCCGATCGTCGTGCGTTGCTCCTCGGCGCGCCAGAGCACCTCTCCGAGGCATGACGCCAGACGCCCCAACCTGGGGCGAGATCGAGAGGTTTCTCAAGATCGACGGCTGGACTCGACTCCCCGCGTCCAGTCGCGGCGGATCGAGGCAGGATCACATCTTCTTCGAGAAGCTCCTCGACAGCGGCGAGCTGCTCCAGACCCACATCTCCCACTCGCGTGGCGGCCGCCCCTCGACCGGACGTTTCGCCTCGATCTTGCGGCACCAGATCAAGATCTCGCGGACGGAGTTCTGGCAGGCGCTTAGTTCCGGCGAGCCCGTCGCTCGGCCTGTGCCCGTGGAGGCGGAGCAGGTTGAGCACGAGGCGTGGGTGGTCGCGGTACTGGCGGGAGATCTGCACATGACCGCGGAGGAGATCGCCATGCTGGACGCCGAGCGCGCACGGCAGCTCGTTCTCGACCGCTGGTCGCGGCCTACTGCGCCTTGACCATCGGTGCGGTGAGCAGGGCTAGGTTCGCCGACCGGTTCGAGCCGGTCTCGGATGTGCTGGTGCTCGAGGCCGGTCGAGCACGCCGAACGCCACCGAGCGAGAACCCAGTGCTCGCCGTCGATCGCGACGGTCATAGGGGGATCAGGGGCACCGGCGACAAGCGCGATGGGGGGATCTCGGGGGATCAGTATGTTGGAACCCACCCGGAGCTCTTGCCATGTCCGGCGCTTTGAACCTGTCTCCCCGATTTCCTTTGGCATTGGAACTGGGCGCCGGCGGCTTCGGGTTGGGCAGAGACGCTGGTGTCTTGCAAATTCGCGCTGCGGACGCCAGCGGTGAATCTGTCGAACCGCGACGGGAAAACACGGGGCTTTCATCGCGTCCGAAGCCGTATGTTGAGAGGCATGCCAGAGACCAGGACCGCGCATACGAGTTGGAAAGAGCGCTTCGACCGACCGGTGCGCTGTCGGGATGGGCATCTCTTCACGACGATCTGGATACCGTGGGTGTCGCTGAAGGCGATCCGGCTCGCACAGCGGCGCTTTCAACACTGTCCTGTGGGTCATCACTGGACCACCGTCGTTCGCCTTGACCCGGTGTCCACCCCGCCTGCCGACCTCGAAAGGGCAGCCTCCGTGCACGACCTTCACATTCCCTGAGGTCACCCCGTCTGCAAATACGCCGTAATCGTCTCCGCAATCGCCCGCGCCGCCAGCCTCTGAAACCCCGGCCGCACAAGCAGCGCCGCGTCCGTGGCATTGCGCATGTTCCCGCACTCGATCAGCACCTTGGGAACCGTCGTCAGGTTCAGTCCCGCGAGGTTGTCCCGGTAGGAGATCCCGCCCGTCCCGTCGTAGTCGCTCGCCGGCATCCCGGTGAGGGCGCGGTAGCGGGCGAGCAGCTCGCCGCCGAACGTCCTGGAGGCGCCGATCACGCGATCGTTCGGCCCGTCCGCGACCGGCTCGAGGACCGTGAAGCCGCGGCCGCTCGCGGGCCCGCCGTCGGCGTGGATGTCGATCGCGACGTTCGCGCCCGCGCGGTTGATGAGCTCCGAGCGCTGCTTGACGCACGGGCCGATGCCGTCGTTGCTCGTGCGCGTGAGCACGACCCTGGCGCCCTCCGCGCGCAGGTCGCCCGCCAGGTACTCGGCGACGTTGAAGTTGAACTGCGCCTCGGTGTAGCCGCCGTCGGTTTCGGTGCCCGTTGTGTCGCACGCCTCCCATTCGCGCCCGTTCCAGATGGGGCGATCGATGTAGGCAGGGTCGGTGTAGTTGCGGCCGTTGTGGCCGGGATCGATACCCACGACCTTGCCGGTCAGAGGCAGAGAGGCGGCTCGCGCCGCCGGCCCGACCCGTGCCGCCGGCCCGACCCGTGCCGCCCGCCTGACCCCTGTGACCCGCCCAACCCGTGCCATCGGCCTAACCCGTGCCGCCGGCCCGGTGTCCGCCACGGCGGCGGCGATCGCCAGGCCCGCGAGACCGGACACCGCGAGCGTCGCCGCGATGCGAGAGCGTGCGCTGCGCAACACCACGACCCCGATCGTGGCACAGCTCGGGGCGAGATGACCGGGCGCCAGCGCCGCCACCGACCGGGACGACCGTCGTCCCGACTATCCGCACCTGCCCTGCTCTAACGTCTATGGCCCGTGGCCAAGGTCTTCGACGGCATCGACGACACGCTCGCGCGCTGGATCGCCGAGCAGCACCTGTACTTCGTCGCCAGCGCGCCGCTCGACGCCGCCGGCCACGTCAACGTCTCGCCGAAGGGGCCGATGGGGACGCTGCGCGTGCTCGACGCCGAGACCGTCGCCTACCTCGACATCGTCGGCAGCGGCGCGGAGACGATCGCGCACGTGCGCGAGAACGGGCGCATCGTGGTGATGCTCTGCGCCTTCCAGGGGCCGCCGCGGATCGTGCGCCTGCACGGGCGCGCGGAGATCGTCACGGCCGCCGACCCCGGCTTCGCCAGGCTGCTGCGCAGGTGCAGCTTCGAGGAGCCCGACGTCGAGGCCGCGCGGCGCGCCGTGGTGCTCGTGCACGTCACGCGCGTGGCCGACTCCTGCGGCTACGGCGTGCCGCTGATGAGCTACGAGGGCCAGCGCCCGCACATGGGGGCGTGGGCGGCCAAGAAGGTGCGCGTGGGCGGCCCCGAGGCGCTGCTCGACTACCAGCGCGAGAAGAACACGATCAGCATCGACGGGCTGCCGGCGGTCGAGCTCCCGCATTAGCTCAGCCTCAAGTGGGTACGTGAGGATTCCGATGAGGATCGACGTCAACGCACTTCAACGAGGGAGATCTCATGGCCAGGATCATCGTCACGACCGACCAGAACGAGGACCCGAACGCAGCCGTGCTGCTGGAAGAGCGCGTCTACCCGGTACATCTCGCCACCGACCACGCCGCCACGCAGCTGATGGAGCGCCTGGCGTGGGCGATAGGAGACGCCGAGCGGACGGAGCAAGCAAGGCGGTAGCATCGGCGTCCTCCGGATGTCGAATGCCGATGACATGCTCGAGTGGGCGGATGCGCGCGCGCAGGAGCTCGCCGCCCCGGGGCTCGATCCCCGTCCCCGCCGCAACGTGGCGGTCCTCACGTGCATGGACGCCAGGATCGACGTCTTCGCGATGCTCGGCCTGGCTCGCGGCGACGCGCACATCGTGCGCAACGCCGGCGGGCTGGTGACCGACGACACGCTGCGCTCGCTGAGCGTCTCCCAGCGCCTGCTCGGCACCAACGAGGTGGTCGTCGTCATGCACGACGGCTGTGGCCTGCTCGGCGCCTCCGACGCGGGCTTCGCCGAGGATCTGGCGGCCGACGGCGCGCTGCCGTCCTGGCGCCTGGGCGCGTTCGACGACGTCGACGCGACGCTCAGCGACGGCCTGTCGCGCCTGCGCTCTAGCCCCGAGCTGCCGGTGCGCGACTCGATCCGGGGCTTCGTGTTCGACCCCGAGACCGGCGCGCTGCGCGAGGTCGACCCCGCCGCCCGGGCGAGCCGATGAGCGCTCGCCGGGCCCTCGCCGTACCCCGGACCCTCGCGGTACCCATTGCCCGGACGCTCCGCCTCCACGCCGCGCTGGCCTCGATCGCCGCGATCCTGGCTGCAGCGTGCGCGGCGCTGGCGCTCTCGGCGCCGCCCGCCGACGCCGCGTCGCAGCCTGTCGAGATGGCCGCCCCGTACGAGTACCTCGGCTGGGGCGATCCGCAGCCGCCCGCGAGCGTGATCGAGACCACCGGCGTCCACGACGTCACGCTCGCTTTCATCCTCTCCCGCGGCGCCTGCAACCCCGAGTGGGACGGCGAACGGCCGCTGCTCGGCGGCTCCGACCAGGCCGCGATCGAAAGCGTTCGCGCGGCCGGCGGCGAAGTCGACGTGTCCTTCGGCGGCTGGAGCGGCAAGAAGCTCGGCAACTCGTGCAACACCCCCGCCGCGCTCGCCGCCGCCTACCAGAAGGTGATCGACGACTACTCGCTGAAGGCCATCGACATCGACATCGAGCACGGCGAGGTCTCCGGCAAGAAGGTGCGCAAACGCGTGATCGAAGCGCTCGCGATCGTGCAGGCGGAGGATCCCGGCATCGAGATCTCGGTCACCTTCGGCACCGCCGAAGGCGGGCCCGAATCGGACGGCAGGAGCCTGATCGCCGACGCCGCCGCGATCGGATTCCAGCCGAGCGCGTGGACGATCATGCCGTTCGACTTCGGCCGGCCGCTGACCGACATGGGCCACGCCTCGATCAGGGCCGTCGAAGGGCTGGCGCGCGACCTCGTCGCCGCCTACGGGATCTCACCCGCCGTCGCCTACGAACACGCCGGCATCTCCTCGATGAACGGAGAAACCGACGAATCCTCCGAGCTCGTCAGCGTCGAAGACTTCGAGACGATGCTCGCGTTCGCCCAACAGAACCACCTCGCGCGCTTCACCTTCTGGGCGGTCAACCGCGACCGGCAGTGCCAGGCCGGCGAGAACGCCGGCGAAGACTGCAGCGGGATCTCCCAGTCGCCCTACGCGTTCGCCGACGTGATCGCGCAGTACCACGGGTGAGCACGCTCACGCCCGCGCGCTCGTCTGCGGATCCAGCCGCGACATCGTCACCGCCGCGTTCAGCTCCGAGGTGGCGCCGCCCATGTAGAGCCCCTTGACGGGCGGCACGTCGGAGTAGAAGCGCCCGTGGCCGATCTTCACGTGCGTCTCGCCGTCGGCCAGCCGCCGGTTGGTGGGGTCGGCGCTCACCCACACGGGCTCGCCGTGACCGTCGCTGCTCGGCAGCAGCGCCTCCAGCCACGCGTGCGTGTCGACCTCGAGCGAGTCGGTGCCGTGGTCCTCGGGCGCCGCCCACAGGTAGCCGGAGACGTAGCGCGCGGCGATGCCGCGGCGGCGCAGCAGCACGAGCGACAGGTGCACGAAGTCCTGGCACACGCCCGCTTCCATCTCCAGCAGGTCGCGCACGGTCGATCCCACGTACGTCGCGCCCGGCCGGTATTCGAAGCGGTCGGGCACGAGCTCGCACAGCAGCTCGAGCGTCTCCAGGGGGCTGTCCGCCTCCAGTTCGTCATGCAGATCGTCCAGCCCCGTCAGCAGCGGCTGGTCCTGCCACGGCAGCGCGAACTCGCCCGCCGCGTCGACGTACGCGGGGCTGAGCAGGCTCTCCCACGATCCCTCCGGCGGCTCGGGCGGGGGAGAGGTGACCACGCGCGCGCGCACGTCGATCGTCAGCTGCTCGTGGCTGGTGGGGACGCCGAACTCGAGCACCTCCGTGCCGAAGTAGTCGAGGTGGCGGCTGACGCGCGCCTCCGGCTCGATGCGCGTGTGGAACTCGTCGCAGCGCTGCGTTGAGGTCGTCGCGGGGCGCACGCGCAGCGCGTTGAGGTTGTCGGTGACGGGCGCGTCGTAGCGGTACTCGGTCAGGAAGCGGATCGCGAAGTGCACGCGCGGCTCACCTCCTCAGCCCAGCCGCGGCGGCGCCCGCGAAGTAGCGCTCGGCGACGTCCTGGTCGATGCGCGCGAGCTCCTGCTGTGTCTGTTCGCATATCCCTGTCAGCTCCGCTCCGTCGGGCAGGGCCCTGCGCTGGAAGTCCAGGTCGGCCGCCAGTCGGCTCACGCGCAGCACCGGCTTGGAGTTGCGCGGTCCCGCGTCGGCGGTCGTGAAGACCTCGTGCAGCGAGTCCACGCACGCGGCCACGCTGTCCGGGTAGGCGCGCTCGAACAGCAGGAAGCGCGCGACCGGGCGCGCGTTGGGCGGCGCGGTGACCGCGCGCAGATAGGCGTGAAAGCCGCCGACCGCCTGCAGCAGGATCAGCGCGTGGCCGTCCGCCGGCGCGGAGTCGCTGACCGGCAGCGCCACGCGCAGCATCCGCAGCACCATGTCCGAGATCTCGATCAGCCCGCCCGCGTCCAGGAAGCACTTGGCCTCGTCGCGCAGCATCGAGCGGTTGGCCACGCCCCAGATCAGCGCGGTGCGTTCCTTGACGTACTGCGAGGCCAGCGACGGCCCCGCCGGCGCGGGCGGGTGGGCTCCAAACAGCTGTCCGCCCTCCCGCAGGCCGAGCGCGGTCGTGTTGATCGCCTCCCACATCTCCGCGCTGATCACGTCGCGCACCGTGCGCGCGCCCTCGCGGGCGCGCTCGATGCTCGCGAGCATCGACCCGGGTCGCTCGGCGTCGAGCGTCAGCTGGCCGAGCGCGCGGCCGTTGCGCGGGCGGATCGGCTCCTCGCTGACGTCGCCGAACATCGCCAGCAGCCCGCCCGAGCCGAAGCTGACGCCCGGCGTCGTCTCCGAGGTCCCCTGCAGCTCCGCCTGGAAGACCGCCTCGACCGCGCGCGCGGTGAACTCCGCGCGCGCCAGGTTGCGCCCCAGCCAGTACAGCTCGTGCGCGATCCGCGCGAGCATCAGCGTGTTTGCTGCTGCTGTTGCTGCTGCTGGCCGGTCCACGCCCCGTAGCGCAGGTCCGGGAGCGCCGGTGGCTGCGTGTCTGCGATCGGCGGCCCCGCGCGGTCGGCGTCGTCGCCGTCCTCCAGCACCCACGTGTCCTTGGAGCCGCCGCCGCGCGAGGAGTTGACGATCAGCGAGCCGTCTTCCAACGCCACGCGCGTGAGCCCGCCGGGGACGATGTCGATGCGCTCGCCGAACACCGCGAACGGCCGCAGGTCGACGTGGCGCGGCTGTAGCGAGGCGTCCACGCCGACGGTCGGCACGGTCGACAGGCGCACGACGTCCTGGGCGATCCAGCGGTCGGGGTGGGTGCTGATCACGCGGCGCATCCGCTGCAGTTCGACCTCGTCCGCGTGCGGGCCGATCATCACGCCTTTGCCGCCGGACTCGCCGGTCGGCTTGACGACCAGCTGGTCCAGGCGATCGAGCACGTGCGCGAGCACTTCCGGGTCGGACAGCAGGTAGGTCTTGACGTTTTCGAGGATCGGCTCCTCGCCGAGGTAGAAGCGGATCATGTCCGGCACGAAGCAGTAGATCGCCTTGTCGTCGGCGACGCCGGTGCCGAACGCGTTGGCGATCGCGACGCTGCCGGCGCGGTAGGCGCGAATCAGGCCGGGGACGCCGAGCAGCGAGTCCGGGCGGAACTCGAGCGGGTCGACGAAGTCGTCGTCGAGGCGCCTGTAGACGGCATGCGCGCGCTCCAGGCCGCGCGTCGTGCGCATGTACAGCACGTCGTCGCGCACGACCAGGTCGGAGGCCTCGACCAGCTCGACGCCCATCTGCCGCGCGAGGAACGCGTGCTCGAAGTACGCCGGGTTGGCCGGCCCGGGCGTCCACACGACGACCGTCGCCTCGCTCTCCGCCGAGGGCGCGACCGAGCGCAGCGCGCTCAGCAGCAGCTGCGGGTAGTGGTCGACGGGGCGCACGCGGTAGGAGGCGAACAGCTCGGGCACCAGGCGCGCCATCGCCGCGCGGTTCTCGAGCACGTAGGAGATGCCCGACGGGATGCGCACGTTGTCCTCGATCACCTTCCACGTGCCGTCGCTGTGGCGCACCAGGTCGCAGCCGGCGACGTGCGTGTACACGCCGCCCGGCGGGCGGATGCCGTGCACGGCGCGCGCGAAGTGCGGGCAGGAGGCCACCAGCCGCCACGGCACGAGGCCCTCGCGCACGATCTCGCGCGCGTGGTAGACGTCGTCGACGAAGTGGTTGAGCGCGCGGATGCGCTGCGCCAGCCCGCGCTTGATGTCCCGCCATTCCTGGCCGCTGAGCACGCGCGGCACGAGGTCCAGCGGGAACGGCCGTTCCTTGGTCGCGCCCTCGCCGTCGTCCGCGCCTTTGGTCTCGAACGTGATCCCCTGCTGCATGAAGATCGCGTCGCGGCGGCGGCCCGCCTCAATCAGCCCCTCGGGCCCGAGCCTTCGCAGCTCCTCGACGAGCGCGCGGGCGGTCGGGCGCGGCGTCCCGTCGTCCTCGAACAGCTCGTCCAGGAACGGCGCCTGCGGGCGGTAGCCGTCGATCGCCGGTGTCTGCACCCCCGTGCCCACCGTCGGATTCTCCCGCGGCGGCTGCGTTTTCACCTTCGACGGATGGAGAAACCGAGGGTGTCCGCGGTGCTCATCTGTCCACAGGCGGCCGGGCGCGGGAAGGGCGCGGCGCGGAGCCGCCCGCCCCGCGCGGCGCGGGCGCGGGCGCGGGCCCGCCAGCTCAGCGCGGCCAGCGGCCGTGCTGGCTGAAGTAGTCGCGCGCGGCCTGCTCGGCTTCGCGCTCGCGATGGCTGGCGACGCCGAGGCGGAGGAGCCAGTTGAGGAGGTAGATCGCGAGGCCGGTGCCGACGAGGCTGGCGCCGCCCTCGACGTCGGTTTCGCTGCCGAGCGCCATCACCACGATGCCGGCGATCGTCACGACGGCGGGCAGCACGTAGCGAATGCCCACCAGCAGCCACGATGTGAGCCGCTCGCGTGTCATGCCGGCTGCAGCGGCCGGGGAGCCGCCTCCTGCTCGAGCCGCTCCGCGCAGCGGCGGGCGGTGCGCTGCGCCCAGCGCCCGGTGGTCGCGGCCCCGAGCGCGAGCACGGCGGCGCCGCAGCCCGCGATCGTCCACCACGCCGGATGGCTGGCGCCGGACAGGCGCACGCTGATCTCGCTCCCCGCCGCCGTGCCGAGGATCGAGCCGGTGACGGCCACCCCCAGCGCCTGCCCGACCTGCCGGCTGGTGGAGGCGACCGCGGCGGCGACGCCGGCCTGGTTGTTGGGCATGCCCGAGACGGCGGTGTAGGTGATCGGCGGGTTGACGCTGCCGAAGCCGATGCCGAAGACGGCGTAGACGCCGAGCAGCAGCAGCAGCGGCGTGGTGGTCGTGAGCTGCGTCAGCACGAGCGCGCTCACGAGCATGCAGCCGCCGGCGACGAACAGCGGCAGGCGCGGCCCGCGGCTGCCGACCGCGCGGCCGGACAGCGGGCTGCACGCGAGCGCCGCCACCGCCATCGGCAGCGTGCAAAGTCCCGCGTCCAGCGCCGAGTAGCCGCGCACGTCCTGAAGATACAGCGTGTTCAGGAGCAGGAAGCCGCTGAACGCGGCGAACGCGCTGATCGCGATCAGCGTGGCGCCGGAGAACGGCGCGCTGCGGAAGAAGCGCAGCTCGATCAGCGGGTCGGTGCGCCGCGGCTCGTACAGCACGAGCCCGACAAGCGCGAGCATCGCCAGCGCGAACAGCCCGAGGCTCTGCGCGGAGGACCAGCCGGCGTTCGGCGCCTCGATGATCGCGTACGTGAGCGACGCGAGCGCGACGATCACGAGCAGCTGGCCGACGGGGTCGATCCGCCGCGCGCGCGGCGCGCGCGACTCGGGCACGAACAGCGCGGTGAGGACCACCGCGGCCAGCCCGATCGGCACGTTGATCCAGAAGATCGCGCGCCAGCCGACGCTCTCGGTCAGCGCGCCGCCGACGATCGGCCCGAGCGCGAGGCTGATGCCGACGACCGCGCCCCAAGCGCCGATCGCGCGCGCGCGTTCGCGCGGGTCGGTGAAGACGTTGGCGATGATCGACATCGCCACCGGGTTGAGCATCGAGCCGCCGACCCCCTGCAGGGCGCGCGCGGCGATCAGCCAGCCGAGCGTGGGGGCGAGGCTGCACAGCAGCGAGCCGGCGACGAACACGAGCAGGCCGACCTGGAACGTGCGCCGGCGCCCGAGGCGGTCGGCGGTCGAGCCGGACAGCAGCAGCAGGCTGGCGATCACGATCACGTACGCGTCGATCGTCCATTGCAGCCCCGACAGCGACGCGTGCAGGTCGCGCCTGATCGACGGCAGCGCGACGTTGACGATCGTGTTGTCCATCGCGACGATCAGCAGGCTCATGCAGCAGATCGCGAGTATCAGCAGGCGCCGGCGATCGCTGAGCTCGGGTGTACCGTTCACGCCGACTAGTTCTATCGCCCCGACCGTCCGCTCCCGGAGTCCGGCACGGACGCGCCCCCGAGATCAAGCTCATGCCCGCACCGACAATCGACGAGCTCACCGTGGCCGACGACCCCGCCCGCTGGGCGGCGCTCGGCTTCGACGTCGCCGACGACGCCTGCCAGATCGGGACGGTGCGGCTGCGCTTCCTCGCGCCCGCGGACGGCGAGGAGGCGCCCGCGGGGAGCCCGGACGGACTCGACGCCCCCGCGCCCGCGACCACCGCGCGGGGCATCGTCGGCTGGTCCCTGCGCGACGCGACGAGCGCTGAGCTCGACGGGCTGCCGACGACGCTCTCGGAGCGTCCCGTGCCGTCACCGGCCCCGCCGCAGCCCAACGGCGTGCTGTCGATCGACCACGTGGTGGCGGCCTCGCCACAGCTGGATCGCAGCGTGGCTGCGCTGCAGGCGGCGGGCCTCGACCTGCGCCGCGTGCGCGAGGAGCCGACGCCGGCGGGCGCGCCGCGCCAGGCGTTCTTCCGCCTGGGCGGCGAGATCCTCGAGCTGATCCAGGAGCCGCAGGAGGTGATCGCGCGCGCGGGCGGCGCCGATCATCCGGTGCGCTTCTGGGGCCTCGCGCTGCTGGTCGACGATCTCGACCGGGTCGCCGAGCGGATGGCGCCGCACGTCGGCGAGCCGCGCGCGGCGGTGCAGCCGGGCCGGCGGATCGCGACCGTGCGCCGCTCAGCCGGCCTGGCGGTGCCGCTGGCCCTGATGAGCGCGGACGAACGAGCACAGGAGGAGCGATGAGCCAGCAGCTGTGGGACGACGTCGACGCTTACGTCGAGGAGCAGCTGATCGACGAGGACGATGCGCTTCGGGAGGCGACGCGGGCGAGCGCCGAGGCGGGCCTGCCGCCGATCGCGCTGACGCCCGCCCACGGCAAGCTCCTGCATCTGCTCGCACGCATCCACGGCGCGCGCAGCATCCTCGAGATCGGGACGCTCGGCGGCTACAGCACGATCTGGCTCGCACGCGCGCTGCCCGCGGACGGGCGCCTGGTCACGCTCGAGTTGAGCCCTGACTACGCCAGGGTTGCCGGCACGAATATTGAGCGTGCTGGCCTTGCCTCCATCATAAAAATAGAAGTCGGCCCCGCGCGCGACTCGTTGCGCGCCCTAATCGATCAGGACGCCGGCCCCTTCGACCTGGTGTTCATCGACGCGGACAAGCAGGGCACGCCGGAGTACTTCCGGCTGGCGCTGCAGCTGACGCGCCCGGGCAGCGTGATCGTGACCGACAACGTCGTGCGCGACGGCGAGCTCGCCAACGCCGCCACAGAGGACGAGCGCGCGCTGGGCATGCGCCGCTTCCACGAGCTGCTCGCCGCCGAGCGCCGCGGTGGGCGGGTGAGCGCGACGACGGTGCAGACGGTCGGCGCGAAGGGCTACGACGGCTTCACGCTGGCGCTCGTCGAGTACCCCGTGACGGGGCACACCCCGACGGGCGCAGGCAGGCGATAGGCTCGCGGCTGTGGCGGGAGAGCTGAAGCTGGGGTTGAACACGGGGTATTGGTCCCACCCGCCCGGCGGGCCGCCCCCCGGCGTCGTCGAGGCGGTCGCGGAGGCCGAGCGGCTGGGGTTCGACTCGATCTGGACGGCGGAGGCGTACGGCTCCGACTGCCTGACGCCGCTGGCGTGGTGGGGCGCCGGCACCGAGCGGATCAAGCTCGGCACGGCGATCGTGCAGATGTCCGCGCGCCAGCCCGCGGCGACGGCGATGGCCGCGATGACGATGGACCATTTGTCAAGCGGCAGGTTCATCCTCGGCCTCGGCGTGTCCGGGCCGCAGGTCGTCGAGGGCTGGTACGGGATGCCGTTCGCCAAGCCGCTCGCGCGCACGCGCGAGTACATCGCGATCCTGCGCGACATCTGGGCGCGCAAGGGGCCGGTGACGGCGCCCGGGCCGCACTACCCGCTGCCCTACCCGGAGGGGACGGGCCTCGCGAAGGCGCTGAAGTCCTCGATCCACCCGCTGCGCGAGGACATCCCGATCTATCTCGGCGCCGAGGGGCCGAAGAACATCGCGCTGTGCGCCGAGCTGTGCGACGGCTGGCTGGCGATGCTGTTCTCGCCCGCCGTCTACGACGAGCTGTACCGCCCGTCGCTCGAGGAGGGCTGGGGACGGCCCGGCGCGCGCCGCGGCGCCGCCGACTTCGAGGTGTGCGCGACGGTGCCGCTGATCGTCACCGACGACGTCGAGGCCGCCGCCGACGCGCTGCGCCCGTTCTACGCGCTGTACTTCGGCGGCATGGGCGCCAAAGGCGCCAACTTCCACGCGAACGTCCCCATCCGCATGGGCTACGAGCGCGAGGTCGACGAGATCCAGGAGCTGTACCTGAGCGGCAGGAAGGACGAGGCCGGCGCGAAGATCCCCATCGCGCTGATCGAAGCGCTGTCGCTGATCGGCTCGCGCGAGAAGATCCGCGACGACCTCGCCAAGTGGCGCGAGTCGGTCGTCACCACGCTGCTCATCTCAGGCGACGCCGCGACGCTGCGCACGGCCGCGGAGCTCGTGCTCGGCTGAGCTGGTGTACGCGAACTTCCAGTTCGAGATCTACGGGCTCGGCCTCGCCGGTCAGACGCCGAAGCTGCCGATCGCCACCGGCGAGCTCGAAGCGCGGGCGCGCGAGCAGCTGAGCGCGGAGGCGTTCGGCTACGTGGCCGGCGGCGCCGGCTCGGAGCTGACGATGCGCAACAACCTGCGCGCGTTCGAGCGCTGGGAGATCGTGCCGCGGATGCTGCGCGACGTCTCCGCGCGCGATCTCTCGACGACGGTGCTCGGCACGAGCATGCCCGCGCCGGTGCTGCTCGCGCCGATCGGCGTGCAGTCGATCGTCCATCCCGAAGCCGAGCTGGCGGTCGCTCGCGCGGCGGCCGCGCACGGGCTGGCGGCGATCCTCAGCACGGCGGCGTCGCACTCGATCGAGCAGGTCGCCGAGGCGACCGGCGACGGTCCCCGCTGGTATCAGCTGTACTGGCCCACCGATCGCGACCTCGCGGCGAGCTTCGTCGGGCGCGCCGGCGACGCCGGCTACGAAGCGATCGTGGTGACGCTCGACACGTGGCTGCTCGGCTGGCGCCCGCGCGACCTGCGCAACGGATACCTGCCGTTCCTGAAAGGCGAGGGCGTCGCCACGTACTTCAGCGACCCCGTGTTCCGCGCGGCGCTCGAGCGCACGCCCGAGGAGGACCCGGGGCCGGCGCTCGGCCACTGGGCCTACCAGTTCTCCAGCCCGCGCGTGACCTGGGCCGACCTGGAGTGGCTGCGCGAGCAGACCGCGCTGCCGATCGTGCTCAAGGGGATCCTCCACGACGAGGACGCCAGGCGGGCCGTGGAGGCGGGCGTCGACGGCCTGATCGTGTCCAACCACGGCGGCCGCCAGGTCGACGGCTCGATCGGCGCGCTCGACGCGCTGCCGGGCGTGCGCGCGGCGGTCGGCGATGACTTCCCGGTGCTGTTCGACAGCGGCATCCGCACGGGCGCCGACGTCTTCAAGGCGCTCGCGCTCGGCGCCGACGCGGTGTGCCTCGGGCGCCCGTACGCGTGGGGGCTCGCGCTCGACGGCCAGGCGGGCGTGGAGCACGTGCTGCGCTGCCTGCTCGCCGAGCTCGACCTGACGCTCGCGCTCAGCGGCTACACGCAGATCGCGCAGGTGGCGCGCTCCGCGCTGTGTCGCGCGTAGAGCGCCTGACGCTGATCGCCTGCATCCTCGGCTCGGGGATCGCGACGCTGGACGGGAGCGTCGTCAACGTCGCGCTGCCGACGATCCAGCGCGCGCTCGGCGGCGGGCTGGCCGCGCAGCAGTGGGTGGTCAACGGCTACCTGCTGACGCTCGGCTCGCTGATCCTCGTGGGGGGATCGCTCGGCGACCTGTACGGCCAGCGGCGCACGTTCGCGCTCGGCGTGACCGGCTTCGGCGTGGCCTCGCTCGGGTGCGCGCTGGCGCCGACGATCGGCTGGCTGGTGGCGGCGCGCGCCGTCCAGGGCATCGCCAGCGCGCTGCTGACGCCGGCGTCGCTGGCGGTGATCGTCAACACGTTCCCCGAGTCCGAGCGCGGGGCGGCGATCGGGGCGTGGACGGCGTGGGGGACGATCGCGGTGGTGATCGGGCCGCTGGTCGGCGGCGAGCTGCTCGCGATCGCATCGTGGCGGTGGATCTTCGTGATCAACGTCCCGCTGGTCGTGGTCTGCGTTGCGTTGATCCGCATGGCGATCCCGCCGTCGGCGCCCCACATGCGCAGCGGGCGTAGCGTGGACGTCCCGGGCGCGCTGCTGGGCGCGTCGGGCCTCGCGGGGCTGGTGTTCGCGCTGATCGAGCAGCCGCGGCTGGGCTGGTCGAGCCCGGGCGTGCTCGTGCCGCTGCTCGGCGGCGGTGTGCTGCTCGCCGGCTTCGTCTGGCGCGAGTCGCGCGCACGCGATCCGATGCTGCCCCTGCGGCTGTTCGCTCAGCGCAACTTCTCGGCCGGGAACATCGAGACGTTCTCGATGTACGCGGGTCTGTCGATCGTGTTCTTCTTCCTGATCATCTTCCTGCAGCAGATCGGCGGCTACTCGCCGCTGAAGAGCGGCCTGACGACGGTGCCCGTGACCGCCGTGACGTTCCTGCTCTCACGCCGCTTCGGCCGGCTCGCCGACCGCTACGGGCCGCGCCTGTTCATGGGCGCCGGGCCGCTCGTGTGCGCGGCGGGGCTGATGTTGCTGCAGCGGGTCGGCGTCCACATCTCCTACTGGCGCGACGTGCTGCCCGCGCTGCTGCTGTTCGCGCTCGGCCTGTCGATCACCGTCGCGCCGCTGACCGCTGCGGTGCTCGCAGACGCGACCGGGGACGACTCGGGGATCGCCTCGGGCGTCAACAACGCGGTCGCGCGCGTCGCCGGGCTGATGGGCACGGCCGCCGTCGGAGCGGCCGTGTCGGCCTCGTTCGTCGCCAACCTCGACGGTCGTCTCGCCGGCGTCAAGCTGGACGGCGCAGGACGGTTGGCGCTCGCGCAGGCCCGGCGGCTGCCGCTCGGGTTGCCAGATGTGCACGGCCTGCCCGCGGCGCAGGCGCGGGCGCTCACGGGCGCCGCCCAGCAGGCATCGCTGCACGGCTTCCACGTCGGCATGCTGATCGCCGCGATGCTGCTCGCGATCGGCGGCCTGGTGGGGGCGGCCGGGATCCGCAACCGGCACGGCGCGATCACCGCCGAGCACTGCCCGACGGGCCAGCTGGTGGGCACCGGCCGGGAGCTGGCCTCCTACGAGGCCTCGCGCGCGTAGTCGCGCATCGCCTCGACGATCGGCCCGAGCCTGCGCCCGCGAGCGGTCAGCCGGTACTCGACGGTCGGCGGGCTCGACGGGATCACGGTGCGCTGCACGAGGCCGGCGGCCTCGAGGTCGCGCAGACGCTCGGAGAGCATCCGCGGCGAGATGCCGGCGACGGCGTCGGCGAACTCGTTGAAGCGCAGTGCGCCGGTGAGCGCCGCGTAGATGATCGACAGCTGCCAGCGCCGCTCGAGGAGGTCCGCCGTCTGGCGGACCTCCACGGGGACGGGCTCACATCTACGCGTGCGCGACATTGCGAGCAGGCTCCAGGGCGCGATCGAGGACCTCCTGGACGGTCATCACCGGGTGGAAGGTCATCTGCTCACGGACCTCCTCGGGGATGTCGTCGAGGTCGCCGCGGTTGCGCTCCGGCAGGATCACGTCGGTCAGGCCCGCGGCGTGGGCGGCGAGCGCCTTCTGCTTGAGCCCGCCGATCGGCAGCACGCGGCCCTGCAGCGTGACCTCGCCGGTCATGCCGACCGTGTGCTTGACCGGGCGTCCGGACAGCAGCGAGGCCAGTGCCGTGACCATCGTGACGCCGGCGCTCGGACCGTCCTTGGGGATCGCGCCGGCGGGCACGTGCACGTGGAACTCCTGGTTCTCGAACGCGCTCTCGTCGATGCCGAGCTCCTCGGCGTGGCCGCGCACGTAGGAGAGCGCGATCTTCGCGGACTCCTTCATGACGTCGCCGAGCTGCCCGGTCAGCACGAGGCTGTTGGCACCGGAGCCGCCGCCTTTCATGGCGGTGGCCTCGACGAACAGCACGTCTCCACCGGAGCCGGTCACGGCCAGACCCGTCGCTACACCCGGATGTGCGGTGCGCGCGGCGGACTCCTGGAAGAACTTCTGGCGTCCGAGCGCGTCGCGCACGATCTCCAGGTCGATCTTCACGGGTGCCTGTGCCTTGCCGGAGGCGATCTGCGTCGCGGTCTTTCTCAGGACCGTGCCGAGGTTGCGCTCGAGGTTGCGTACGCCGGCCTCGCGCGTGTACTCGGAGATGATCGTGCGCAGCACGTCGTCTGAGATCTCGACCTCGTCCTCGCGCAGGCCGTTGCGGTCGCGCTGGCGCGGCCACAGGTAGCCCTTGGCGATCGCGAGCTTCTCCTCGGAGGTGTAGCCGTCGAAGCTGATCACCTCCATGCGGTCGAGCAGCGGCCCGGGGATCGTGTCGGCGACGTTGGCCGTGGCCAGGAACATCACCTGGCTGAGGTCCAGCTCGACGTCGAGGTAGTGGTCGCGGAACGAGTGGTTCTGCGCGGGGTCCAGGACCTCGAGCAGCGCCGCGGAGGGGTCTCCGCGCCAGTCGGCGCCGACCTTGTCGACCTCGTCGAGCAGGATCACCGGGTTCATCGTGCCGGCATCGCGCAGCGCCCTGACCAGACGGCCGGGGAGCGCTCCGATGTAGGTACGCCGATGTCCGCGGATCTCGGCCTCGTCGCGCACGCCGCCCAGCGACATGCGCACGAACTCGCGTCCGGTGGCACGCGCGATCGACTCGCCGATCGAGGTCTTGCCGGTGCCGGGCGGTCCGATCAACGTCAGGATCGCCCCGGACTTGGGGTCGGCCTCGATGTTGCGGTCCTGGCGCAGCTTGCGCACGGCCAGATACTCGGTGACGCGGTCCTTGACGTCCTCCAGGCCCGCGTGATCGGCGTCCAGCACCGCGCGCGCGGCGACCGGGTCCAGGTGCTCCTCAGAGCGCTTGCCCCACGGCACCGCGATCAGCCAGTCCAGATACGTGCGGATCATGCTCGACTCGCCGGTCTGCTCGCCCATGCGCTCCAGGCGCGCGAGCTCCTTGAGCGCCTGCTCCTTGACGGGCTCGGGCATCTCGGCGTCCTCGATCTTGGTGCGGTACTCGTCGGCGACCGACGCGTCGTCCTCGCCCAGCTCCTTGCGGATCGAGTCCATCTGCTTGCGCAGGAAGTACTCGCGCTGCTGCTTCTCAGCGCCCTCCTGCACGTCCTCGCGGATGCGTCTGCGCACCTGCAGCTCGGCCAGGCTCTCGCGCTGCAGCTTGACGGCGAGCTCCAGGCGCTCGGTGACGTCGAGCGTGCGCAGCAGCTCGACCTTCTGCTCGTAGCTGAGGTTGGGGGAGTAGCCGGCGGAGTCCGCCAGCGCGCCCGGCTCGGCGATCGCGCGCAGGAACGCGGAAATGCGACCGTCGTCGCCGCGCAGCTCGAGGATCTCCTCGACGGTGGCGCGGTACTCGCGCTCGAGCTCACGCGTGCGTTTGTCGGTGGGCACCGGGTCGGGGCGCTCATCGACCTCGACGCGCAGCTCGCCACCGGTGCCGGTTTCAGCGGCGCCGATCAGCGCGCGGTGCTCGCCTGAGAGCGATACTGCGCGCCCGCCGCCGGGCAGGCGGATCTTGTCGGAGACCTCGGCGATCGTGCCGACCTCGAGGAACTCGTTCTCGTGACGCGGCACGAGCACGACGCGCTCGTCCTCGCCGACGTCGACGGTCAGCGTGATGCCCATGTTCGGAAACACGACGGTGTCGTCCAGCGGGATCAGCCGCAGACGCTGCGAGGGCTCTGAAGGCTGTATGGGGGACTTCTCTGAGGCGGATGGCATAGTGGATCGCTCCATGTGGCTTACGAAAGTGTAGTTAGTATAGCGCGGTGTGGTTGCACGCGCAAGTACTTTCGGGTCATGCCGGAAATGGCGTCCTAGAGCCAGATTTGGGGTGATCGTGAGAGAACCATCCCAGGCTCTCGGTAGAACAGCGCGGTGGCTGAATCGATCGAGCAACTCGGTTTGACGCTCACGACCCGGGCGCTGGCCGAGCAAGAGCGGGCGCTGTCCGGGTTGAGGATGGGCGCTGGCACGGTGCTGGCGGCAGCGTCGGTCGCAGGGTCGTTCCTGGGCGCGAAGACGAGCCACGGCTCGCTTGATGCTTGGGGCATTCTGGCGATGCTCTCGTTTGCGTTGTGCTTGGCCAGCGCCATCTGGGTGCTGATTCCGCACGAGTTCGTCTTCGCGTTTCGTGGCGACGTGTTGGTGGCTGCGAGCGACCGCCAAGAGCCGCTTGACATTAGCGACGCATATCGCACAGCCGGCCGCTGGATCGAGCCCCACCTGCATGTCAATCGGCGCAAGATCGACTGGCTGTCGAAATGGCTGACCGCGAGCTGTGTGCTGCTCGCGATCGAGGTGATCCTGTGGACTCTGAGCCTCGCGAGCTAAGCTAGGACCCATGGCTGCCAAGACCCCGGAGTCATCCCCGAAAGCTAGGCCCTCAGCGCATTTTCCTGTCGAGGCGCCGCCCGATTTCGCCCTACCCGAAGGCGGCGTGCCGGGGGCGAGGTTGTGGAGCGCGTTCGTGCGACGAATCCGTAGGCGGTTTCGCAGCGCGCGGCGTGCCGCTGGGTAGCCGGTGGCGATCGGGCCTAATCCGGCCCGTCGAAGCTGACATCGACGTTCTGCTCGTGCACGCGCTCCTCGACCTCCGCCGCTGAGGTCAGGGCGCGCCTGTCGGCCTCGAGCAGCGGGTCGGAGAAGAAGCTGCGCGGCCACAGCCGGCGCACGCGCACGACGTTGATCTCGGCGGCGAAGATCGTCAGCTGGGCGCCGAGATACAGCCAGGCAAGCAGTCCGAGCACGACCGCGAAGACGCCGTACAGCGGCTGTGTGTGCTTGAGCTCATGGTCGACGTAGAAGCCGCCGAGGTGTTGCAGCAGCTGCCAGAAGACAGCCGCGACGATCACGCCCGGCAGCAGCTGGCGCCGGGAGACCTCGACGGTGGTGAGCAGTTTGAAGGCGGTCATGAACAGGGCGAGGTTGAACGCGAACGCCACGACGATCCCCGCGATCACCTTGGGCGCGGAGTGCGTGGCGGAGCCGACGAAGCCGGCAGCGGTGGTGGAGACGACGAACAGCGTGCCGAGGATCGCGAGCATCGCCAGGCCGCGCAGGCGCGCATGCAGGAAGTTGGGGCGGTCCTTGAAGGGCACGCTCCAGATGCGGTTGAAGGCGTTCTGGGTGGCGCCGGTTACGCCCATGCCGGCGAGCAGCGAGCCGAGCACGCCGATCGTCAGGCCGATGCTGCTGCCGGTGAGCGATTTCAGTTTGACCTGGTCGCGGATCAGCGGAAACTGTCCGAGCGCGCTGTCGAGGATCCGGTTCTGCTCGCTTGGATCGCCCTGGAGCACGAAGCCGAGCACCGTCACGAGCACGAGCAGCAGCGGGAACAGCGACACGAAGCCGTAGTAGGCGATCAGCGCGGCGAGCTGCCCCGCCTGGTCGTCCTGGAACTTCTTGAGCACGGCGGCGAGGAAACGCATCCGCGGGCTCTGCTGCTGGTGGCGGTCGAGCTCGTGGAGGCGGTTGGTGAGGCTCATCGGTAGCGGCGTGTGGGTTCGGCGGGTGCCAGCACGCGTACGTGTCTACCCGATGCGCGCGCAAGACGCGGCGCGGGGGGAAATTGGGAGGGGGGTCTCGTGGCCGCTGCGCTCGACATCCCCATGTGTCGAGTCGCAGAGAGCTGCAGGCGCCAGCCCCCAGTGCCCCGTGGTCGTTGCCCAGCAGGGGTCCACGGCGGGCGTTCGACGCGGCCGAGGAGGTCGCGCTGGTGGCGCGCGCCAGGCGCGAGCTGCTGCTGCGAGCACATCGTCACCGGCTGCGAACCGAGGATCTCGAGGACTGCTACAGCCAGGCCACGCTCGAGCTGGTGGCACACGCGAGGCGGGGCGGGCGCTTCGCCAGCCGGCTGCATCTGGCGAACACGCTCGAGCAGCGTTTCGTGTCGCGGATTCGCGATCGCCGTCGGGCGCTTTCCGGGCGCAGCCCCATGCAGGCGGCGCTCGAGGCGGCCATGCCCCTCGACTGCGCCACCGACGAACAGGTCGACATCGTCGACGTGCGCGCCGAGCTCGAGACGCTCGTGATCCTGCGCGAGGATCTGCGCCGTGTGCGGGCGCTCGCGGAGCGGCTCAGCGCCGATCAGCGGCTGGTGCTCGCCGCTCAGGTCGGCCAGGTGAGCCCCGGCGATTTTTGCCGGATCCATGGCTGGTCGCTGGAGAAGTACCGCAAGGTGGCACAGCGGGCGCGTGCCCGGCTCACGTCGTTGATGGCGCTCGAGGAGTCGGCTGTCCCGTCTGCGGCCGGCCCGTCGGAAGGGGAGATAGGGACGCTCTATGAACCTATCTCCCCCCACTCATAGACCTGTCCCCCGGAACGCCGGCGGCCGGTTGAACGGACGGCGGCACGGCGATTCTGATCCGCGCGCAAGCGGCCGGGAGCTGGGGATCTCCCCGCTCCGGTTCCCGGCCGCCCGCGTGCACGACTCCGCGTGCGCGCGATGACGTTGCTGCGGCGAGCGCATCGCGAGGTCTACCGCGTGTACGGCGAGGATGAGTTCTTCGCGCGCGTCGAGCACGACGAGCGCTCCGAGCCGGCCCGTGCGGTGGGCGAGCGACGGCTGCAGAGGGCGGCGGGCGTGACGGTGCTGCTGGCGGCCGCCGGGGCGGTGGGTGGCATGATCGCGATCACCAGCCTGTCGGCCAGCACGGGCGCCCGTCGGAGGGTGGGCGCGGGCCTGCTCGCGGCCACGCGCTCGCTGATGTCGGCACAGGCCACGCCCACTCGAGTCTGGCGCGAGTTGCCGGGCGCGGATGGCTCTCGCCGGCCAAGCGTGCACGAGCTGCGTGTGGCTCGGCACACGAGTCGGGTCATGCTCCTGCGGCGCGAGCGCCCGCCCCGAAGTGCTGCGGCCGCGCGGCTTGTGACGGTCGCCAGTGCGACGGCGGCGGTTGCCGTGCGCGAGCAGGGCACGCCGGTCGCGGTGGCGGCGCCCGCCCAGCCCGTGCGCGCGATGGCGAGCGCAGCGACGACCTCGCAGCGCTCCGGCCAAGCCGAGTTCGGATTCGAGCGCTGAGGAGCGGGGTTGGCACGCGACCATCCACGTCCGGCGGTGACGATCGCCAGCCGCGCGATGTGGCGAATGCGCCTGGCGCGCGAGCTGCCTCGATACCTGCTGTGCGCGATGTCGGTGGCTGGGCTCGCGGCGAGCGCCCGCTTCGCGATCGCGCCGCCAACGACGAAGCTCTCCGCGGCGGCGCTGCGCCAGCCGGCGCTGCCGGATCGCGCGGCCGAAGCGTATGCGGCGCTGTTCGCCCGTCGCTACCTGACGTGGAACGCGGCCGAACCGCAGGCCAGCGCCAGCGCGCTCGAACCCTTCCTGGGGCCTGGCATGGAACCTGACGCCGGCCTGGAGCTCCCCGCGAGTGGCGAGCAGCGGGTCGAATGGGCGGAAGTGGTGCAGGCGCGCTCGTTGGCGCCGGGCGAGCACGTGTACACGGTCGCGGCGCAGACGGACACCGAGGGCCTGCTGTACCTGACGGTGCCTGTGGCGCGCACCGCGGCGGGCGGTCTCGCGCTGGACGGCTACCCGGCGTTCGTCGGCGCCCCGGGGGCGGGTCCGGCGCACGCTGCGGGACACCTGCGTGAAGTTGTCGAACCGGCGCTCGCCACGGTCGTGCAGCGGGCGCTGCGCAACTACCTGGCGGCCTCCTCCAGCGAGCTGGCGGCGGACCTTGCCAGCGGCGCTCGCGTCTCGCTTCCCGAGCAGCCGCTGAGCCTGGAGTCGATGCTGCGCCTGGACTGGGCGCCGGAAGGCAGCGCGGTGCTGGCGACCGTGCAGGCGCAGGACGGGCGTGGCGTCCGTTACACGCTCGCCTACGAACTGGACGTGGTCCGCGACCAGGGACGTTGGGAGGTCACGGCCGTGCAGATGGACCCCGATGCGTAGATCGCTACCCGAGGAGACCTCATGAAGATCCGATGTTCCCGCCAGCTGATCGCCGCCCTGCTCGCGTGCGTGTGCACCGCCGCCGTGCCCGCGATGGCGCTCGGCGCCGTCACGAGCACGGGCGCCGGCGCCACCGGGGCGCCGCCGGCGGCGGCGCCGGAAAGCAGCGGCAGCTCGCTGGAAACGGCGGCGGCGAAGGCCGGCAGCACGGGCCGGGCGGTCGCGATGAGCCTGATCGGCCTCGCGTTCGCAGTGGCCGCGACGGTGCTCGCGTTCCGCCGGGACTTCAAGGAGGCCGCCGGCGTGTTCGCGGTCGGGATCGTCTCGGTGCTGCTGGCGACGCCGGCTGGAGTGAGCCTGCTGCGCGACACGGTCACGTCGCTGTTCGGGTCGTCGTGATCGAGATCCGCTCCTACCGCCGGGTGTTCGACCTCGAGCGGCGGATCTACAGCATCGATCACCTGCGGCTGAACCCGGGCGGGGTGCCCGTGCGAGGCGTCGTCTACTTCCTCGCGATCCTGCTGGCGGGGCTCGTCGCCGGCGATCTGCCTCTGCTCGGGGTCCTGGCCACGAAGCTCCCGTGGTACCTGCGCGACATCGCGCTTCCCGGCGCGGGCGCCACGGTGTTGAGCGCGATCCGGCTGGAGGGTCGCACCTTTCACCTGGCCGCGCACGCGCTCGTGCGCCACTGGGTCGGGCCGCGCCGGCTGGCCGGCGGGCGCCGGTGCGCCGCGATCGGGGCGTTGTGGCTCCCGCGGGAGATCGTGTTGCTTCCCGATGGGTCGGACAGCCGGCTGCGCCGCCTTCGCTACACGGGACCGGGCGCGGTGCTCGTGTCGATCGAGCACGAGCGTCGCGGGCGCGCGAGGGAGCGGGGATCCACCGCCACGGCACGACCTGGGCGGCGTCCCGCGCTGACGATCGCCCAGCCAGCTGGAGCGCGCGCGCTGGAGCGCGGCCGGGTGATCGCGCTCGGGCGCGGGGCGCGGCTGCGCGTGCGAGCGAGCGACTCGCGGAGCGGGTGAGGCGGTGGCGGAGCCGATCGCCTTCGTGTACGGGAACTGCGTCTTCGGCCGGGGGCTCGACGACGTGTGGGCGGCGTTCGCGGTGGAGACCTCCTCGTATGCGTGGTTGAGCGAGGAAGGCAAGCGCGCCCGCTTCCTCGCGCTGATCGGGGCGCTTGAGGCAATCGAGGCCGACGTGCAGATCCTGCGCGTGTGCCGGCGCTGGGAGCTCGAGCGATACGCGCGTGCGTTGCGCGCGGAGAGCGACGCCGGGCCCGCCTGCGCCCGCGTCCACTCGCGGGCGCGCGAGCGCTACATCGCCGAGCACGTGCGCGGCCTCGGCGATGTCGGGACGGCACAGCCCGCCGTGTACCTGATGGTGAGCCTGCGCGATCCCGAACGCGACGTCGCCTCCTACGTCTCGCGGGCGGCGGGACAGACTCCGAGGGAGTGGTGGAGGGGACTCAGGCGGGCGCTGACGGTGCGCGACAGGCGCCTGCTCAGCGTGTCGGAGCTCGAGCGGGTGCGTGTGCGCGCCGACCACGCGCACGCACGGCTGGAGGACTTCCTGCCGGTACGCCAGGCACGCGGCGTCGAGCTGCAGTGGCTGGTCCGCCGAGCGTTCTGCCGCGGGCTCGGCGAACCGGTCGTCGACGGGCTGCACGAGCCGCGCGCGCTGATGTTCGAGCGCAACGGCGAGGCCATGCTGGCGCCGCTGGAAGGGGACGTCATGCGCTGGGCCGACGGCTACGTGGAGAACCGCGGCAGGGCGCTGAAGATCGAGTCCGAGCTCGGCACGAGCTGGCAGGCGCAGCTGGTGCTGGGCGCGCTCCCCGAGCGGATGCAGTTCCCCGGCCGGCGCGCCGAGCTGATGTTCGCGCCCCCGGAGAGCCTGCCGTTCGGCGTGGACCTCTCGCTGAACGCGCGCTTCCTGCCCAACGAGCTGGCGCTGCGGATCGCACGGCGACGGATCCAGGACGCCGACCAGATCGTGCGCGCGGAGTCCGGAGGGGAGCAGGGGGTCTCCGATCTGGGCTACGAGCGCACGCAGGAGGCCCGGGACCTGCTCGCGCACCTGCAGGCATCCAGCAAGCCACCGCTGCTGCGCGCGACGCTCGCGATCGCGGTCGCGGCCGGGAGCGAGGAGGAGCTGGAGGAGCGCGTGGAGATGTGCAGGCGGGCGTACGGGGAGATCCGCCTGCACCGGCCGCTGGGCGACCAGCTGCAGCTGTTCCTCCAGCACCTGCCGGGGCAGCGCACGCGGCTGGCGGGCTACGACGACACCCTGACGGCCGAACAGATCGCGGCGATGATGCCGACCGCCGCGCACGCCGCGGGATCGCGCAAGGGCTTCTACCTCGGTCACACGCTTTCGGGCTCCAGGCAGCCGGTCACGTTCAACCTGCGCGAGGGCTCTGACAGCGACCGCAACACGACGATCCTGAGCGTCGGGGCGCTCGGATCGGGCAAGACGACGCTCGCGCAGAAGCTCGAGTACGAGGGGTTCCTGCAGGGCGCGAGGGTGATCGACTGCGACCCGAAGGGCGATCACCGCTTCCATCTGCTGCCGGACGTGGCGGCGCACGTCGAGTGCGTGACGCTGCGGCCGGACCCGGCGCTGCGCGGCATGCTCGACCCGCTGAGGGTCGCGCCCGCGCATCTGCGCCAGGACGCGGCGACGTCGTTCCTGCGCGACCTGCTGCCGGGCAGGGCCGAGCCGGCGTGGGAGACGGCCGTCGTCGGAGCGGTCGACCGTGTCCTGACCCGCTGCGCCGAGCCCACCTGCCGCGAGGTCGTCAGAGCGCTCGAAGAGGGCGATGAGATCGACGTCAAGGTCGGCAAGGCACTCGACGTGTACGCGCGCTCGGGGCTGACGCAGCTCGGGTTCGCTGACCCGGCCGTGAAGCTGCCGCCCGTCGGGCACCGTCAGGTCACCTATCTGCCGATCCGCGACCTGCCCGCGCCGCCGCCGGGCATGCCGCGCTCCGAGTACTCGCAGGCCGAGCGGGTGGGCGAGCAGATCGTGCGCCTGATCGCGATGTTCGCGATGCACCTGATGGGCTCCGAGCGGGGGCGCTTGAAGATCTTTTGCTTCGACGAGGGCTGGCGGCTGTTGAGCGACCCCGTCGGCCGCACGCTGCTGGGATCGCTGCAGCGCATGGGTCGCTCGGAGCTGGCCGTGCCGATCATCAGCACGCAGCTGGTCACCGATGCGCTCATCGGGGAGCGGGAGTCGCTTGAGAACCTGATCGGGGCGACGTTCGTCTTCGGCATGCGCTCGCAGGCAGAGGCAGCGCGAGCGCTGGCGCTGCTCGGACTGGATCCGGAGGACAGGCGCATGTGCCAGAGCCTGCTCGAGCTCGAGGCGGGGCGGTGTCTGTTCCGCGACCACAGCGGGCGCGTCGAGGCGATCCAGGTGGACGTGGTGGCGCCGTCGCTGCTGCGCGCGTTCTCGACGACCCCCACGAGCTGAGTGACGGCCGAGCGGATCCCGCTGGCGGTGCTCGTGGCGCTCGCGACGGTCATCGGCGCCGGGGTCGGGGCGGCGTCTGCGCCGGCCGCGGCTGCGACCGCGCGCGCCAGCAGGTTCGGGCTCGATCGCACGGCTCTCGACCCGAGCTCGCCAGGGCACGCGCGGGCGCCCACGCACAAGGCGCCGAGCAGCGCGCCGCTGACGACGGGCGCGGGCGCCGGCGCGGGCGGCGGCGGCGAAGAAGCCACAGCGGGCGCGCCGCAGGCCGACGTGGACCCGCTGGTGAGCAACGGCCTCGCCAGCCCCACGTGCACGGGGGCGCTCGCGGGCGAACTGTCGCAGTCCGGCAGGCGTAACTGCGCGACATCGGGGTTCGTGGCGGCGCCGGCGCCGACCGGCGACTACGGGATCGACGTGCACATCGATACCGGCGTGCTCGACGGCAGCTCCGGATGGCTGCTGAGCATCGTGCAGGACGTGGTCGTGACGCCCCTGTGGACGGCGCTGGTGTGGGCGGTGCACGCGCTCGTGGTGATGCTCGAGTGGTGCTTTGAGATCGACCTGTTCAACAGCGCCTCCTCCGGCCTCGGCAGGGGCCTGCGCGCGATGCAGGCGGCGTTCACCGACCCGTGGCTGCCGATGGCGCTGGCGGTGGCCTCGGTGCTGGTGCTCTACCACGGCCTGATCCGTCGCCGCGTGGCCGAGACGCTCGGCGAGGCGCTGGTGATGGGCGCGATGATGGCGGGCGGGGTCTGGATCATCGTCGACCCGACGGGAACGATCGGCGCCCTCGGCGAATGGGCAAATCGGGCGAGCCTGGGGACGCTCGCGGTCACGGCCACCGGCACGCCGACGGGCCCGGGGCGGGCGCTCGGGGGCAGCCTGGGGACGCTGTTCGCGGCGGCGATCGAAGTGCCGTGGTGCTACCTGGAGTTCGGCGACGTCGGCTGGTGTCGCGAACCGTCTCGGCTGGACCCTCGCCTGCGCGCGGCCGGCCTGAAGATCGCCGCGGAGGAGACCTCGCAGATCGGCTGTGCGTCGAGCTCGATTGCGCCCCCGCCGCCCGGGGTCACGCTCCCCCCGAGCGTGGCCGCGCTCGTCTCGTGCGTGCCGGCGGGCAGCGCGCAGGCGAGGGCGCTGGAGCACAGCGCCGAACTGCTGCGCGACGCGCGCAGCAACGGCGCGATCTTCCTCGCGCTCCCGGCGAACGGGCCGGCGCGCAACTCGATCAACGAACAGGGGTCGCTGCTGCGGACGCTCTGCCAGAGCAGCGAAGCGACCAGCTGCCGCGGGCCCACAGCGGCGCAGGCCGAATTCCGGACCGACGACGGCACGTGGCCGCGGCTTGGAGGGCTGCTGCTGATCGCCGGCGGCCTGCTCGGCATGCTGCTGCTGCTGGGGCTCCTCGCGGTGCGACTGCTCGCCGCCGCGATCTTCAGCTTGCTGTACCTGCTGCTGGCTCCCGCGATGGTGCTGGCCCCGGCGTTCGGCGACGGCGGTCGGGCGCTGTTTCGCAAGTGGGCGGCGCAGCTGCTGGGGGCGGCGGTCTCCAAGCTGGTGTTCTCGTTCCTGCTGGGCGTGCTGCTCGCGGTGCTCGCGATCCTGTCGGACCTCGCGGCGCTCGGCTGGTGGACGCAGTGGCTTTTGATGTCGGCCTTCTGGTGGAGCGCGTACACGCGCCGCCACCAGGCGCTCGGCGCGGCCGCAGGCACGTTCGCCGGTGGTGGGTCCGCCGGCGCGCACGCGCAGCGGCGCTCGGTCGCGCGCCGGCTGGGCGAGGCGCTGGAGACTCCCCGCAAGGGGATTGCGGCCGCGCGTTGGGCGAAAGACAGGCTCAGGACGCCGGCGCCGGAGGTCGAGCCGCGAAAGCGCGCGCAGGTCGGCCGCGAGCAGGCGAAAGCCGGCATGGATGAGCAGGTGACGCGCGCGCTCGAAGGCGAGCACCGCGAGGCAGGCGCTCGCGCCGACGCCGCCCCGGAGATCCAGCGGCGGCTGGCGGGCGAGCGCGCTCGCGTGGAGCGCATCGGACGCGAGCGCGCCGACGCGCTGGCCGGCGGCGACACGCGGCGCGCGGCAGAGCTGGGGCATCGCGAAGCCCGCGTGCGGGAGGAGCTCGAGCGTGAGCAGGAGGCGTTGAGCGCGGCCCAGCGGCTGGTGCGCGAGGGCGAGCAGGCGCGGCGGCGAGGGGGCGAGACGTACGCGCGCGAGCGCCGCGAGGCGCACGATCGTTTCCTCGACGAGCAGGCGGCGCTGCCGTCGGGCGTGGCGGCGCGACGGGGCGGCGGGCGGCGCGATTACGCGGCGCTGGCAGGCCTGGCTGGGTACGGGCGCGAGGAGTACGAGCGGCTGGACCCCCGCCGCCAGCGCGCAGCGCGCCTGGAGATCGACCGCGAGCTGGCGTTGCGCAGGGAGCTCGGCGAAACCGCGCGGACGTTGGAGTTGCGCGCGGGCACGTCCCGGGTGGGGCGTCGGGAGCGACGCAAGGCCGACAGGGAGTTCGACGGCACGCTGCAACGCCGCATGGACGACGCCGGGCACAGCCTGCCAGCATCGCGCAGGAAGCGCTCGGGCGTGGATGCCTGGCGCGAGGAGGGGCGCGCCAACGCGAGCGCGCCGAGCTCCGCCGGCTCGAGCGTGATGCGCGACGCGCACGAGGTGGTCGCACGGCGCAAACGCCAGCTCGGCAGGGGCCGTCCTTGACGGCCCGATCGGTCGCAGCGGGAAGCCGCGGGCGGGGCGCGGGCACTGGGCTGATCGCGCTGGCGGCCTCGGGGCTGGCGGGGGTGGCGTTCGTGCTGGTCGTGGCACTGACGGCGCTCGGTGGCGCGTCCGCGAGCGCTGGCGGCGCACCGTCCTCGGAAGCTCAGGGCGACGGCGTCTCGACGCTCGCGGAAAGGGAAATCCCTCCGCTGTACCTGCGCCTGTATCAGCAGGCGGCCGCGCGCTATGGCCTGGATTGGGCGATCCTCGCGGGCATCGGCAAGGTCGAGTGCGACCACGGACGCGACCCTGCTCCGTCGTGCACGCAGGAGGGGGCCGTCAACTCGGCGGGCGCGGGCGGGCCGATGCAGTTCATCGCCTCGACGTGGGCGGAGTACGGGGTGGACGGCGAAGGCGACGGGCCGCCCGACCGCTGGAACCCTGCCGATGCGATTTTCTCGGCGGCCAACTACCTGCGGTCGTCGGGTGCGCCGGCCGACTACCGGCGGGCGATCTACGCGTACAACCACGCCGAATGGTACGTCGAAGAGGTCGAGTCCTGGGCGGCGAGATACAGTGCTCCGGCGACGGGTTCGGGTCGGCCGGGCGCGCACGCCACGCTGGCCGCGGACCCGCTCGCGGAAGGCGGGGAAGCAACGGAATCCCTGGAAGGCGCGGATGTGCGTCTGCAGGAAGAGAGCCCGACGCCGGTGCGCTTCATCCCCGGCGAACGCGCCGAGCTGGACCCGGGAGACGGGCACGTGGCGCTGGTCCCGGCGGGGGCGCCGGCGACGGTGCAGGCGATGGTGGTGGCGGGCAACGAGCTGCAGGACCTGCCGTATGGGCCGGGCGGGCACCCCGATCCGCTCGGCGCCACCGAAGAGGACTGCTCCAGCACCGTCAACTACGTCCTCTATCGCGCGGGCGTGCGCCCGCTCGCGGAAATCCTCCACGACAATCCGCTGGCGCAGGACTATGTGAGCTGGGGCGCGCCGGGGCCGGGCCGCTGGGTGACGATCTACGCGAGCGCGAGCCCGACGCCGCACGTCTTCATGACCATCGCCGGCCTGCGCCTGGACACCAGCCACGATGGCACCGACGTGGGCCCGAACCGCGACGAAGACGGCCCCCGCTGGCGGATCCTCGACCACATCCCGACGTGGGCCGACTGGTCGGTCCGCCATCCGCCGGGGTTGTAAGGTGCCAGCATGTCAGCCCGCAAGGTCGACTACCTGCTGATCGGCGGCGGCCTCGCGTCGGCGAACTGCGCGCGCTGGCTGCGCGAGGAAGGCGCGCAGGGCGAGGTGCTGCTGGTGGGCCGCGAGCCGGACCGGCCTTACAACCGCCCTGAGTGCTCGAAGGGCTATCTGCGCGGCGAGGAGACCCGCGAGCAGCCGCTGTTTCGCCCGGACGAGTGGTGGTCGGAGCAGGACGTGGAGCTGCTGACGCGCACGAGCGTGACGGGCGTCGACGTGCAGTCGCGCACGGCGACGCTGTCGAACAAGGATGAGGTCGCGTTCGAGAAGGCGCTGATCGCGACGGGCGCGAACGTGCGCCGCCTGAACGTGGGCGGCTGCGAGCTCGAGCAGATCCACTACCTGCGCACGCTGGGCAACGCGGACGCGATCCGCGAGGGGGTGGCGGACGCGGAGGAGGTGGTGCTGATCGGCGGCTCGTTCATCGCGTGCGAGGTGGCGGCGTCGCTGACGCTGATGGGCAAGCGCTGCACGGTGGTGATGCAGGAGCAGCTGACGTTCGAACGTACCTTCGGCGCGCAGTGCGGGCGCTTCTTCCAGGAGCTGCTGGAATCGCACGGCGTGCGCTTTCACCCGGGCGATGAGCTGGAGCGCTTCGAGGGCGATGGCCGTGTCGCGAAGGTTGTGACGAGGCATGGGCTGGAACTGGCGGCGGACGCGGTGGTGGTCGGTGCGGGGGTCACGCCGGACGTGCAGCTGGCGCAGAAGGCGGGCCTGGAGATCGGCGAGCGCGGCGGCGTGCGCTGCTCCTCGCGCCTTGAGAGCTCGGCGCCGGGCGTGTTCGCGGCGGGGGACATCTGCGAGTACGAGTCGGTCGTGCACGGTGGCGCGCCGCTGCGCCTGGAGCACTGGGACGTGGCGTTCAACCAGGGCAAGACGGCGGCGCTGAACATGCTCGGCAGGGACGTGCCGCACGCGGTCGTCCCGTACTTCTACTCGGTGCTGGGCACGTGGGGCGAACTGGAGTACGTGGGACCGGCGTTCGCGTGGGACGAGGAGATCGTGCGGGGGTCCTTCGCGGACGGCTCGTTCACCAACTGGTACCTCAAGGATGGCGTGGTGAAGGCGGCGCTCACGTGGGGTCGCTCGGACGACCTCGAGGTGGCGCGGCGGCTGATCGTCGACGGCGGCGCGGTGGACGAGCGCGCGCGCGCGGCGCTGGGCGACCTCGACTCCGATCTCGCGGCGGTCGGGTCCTAGCGGGCCCGCGCGCCGGGGGGACGTTGGCAAGCGTGTCTGCGCTCGTGGCGAGCATGCCCCGCGTACTCGCAGGTCTTGCGCAGATCGCGACGGTCACGCCGCAGTTCACGCGCGAAGCCGAGCGCCTGCTGCGCGCGCCGGGCATGTTCGACTGGTCGACGGTGACGCTGCTGGCGCTGGCTGTGTACGTGTACACGGTGGAGGCGCAGCAGGCGAACTGGAGCGCGATTCTCGCCGGCCTCGCCTTCTGGCTGATGGACTGGTTCAACGAGATCGTCAACGCCCTGGTCCTGCACTTCAACGGGCACGCGGCGCTGTGGACGGTGACGGGTCACAGCAGCTTCGTGATCCTGATCGGCCTGACGGTCGAGATCTCGCTGTTCTTCGCGATCAACGGCGTGGTGTTCGCGAAGATCCTGCCGCCGGACCGCGCGGCGCGGATCCTCGGCCTGCCGAACCGCTGGGCGATCTCGATCGGCCTGTCGCTCGTGTCGGTGGGCGTCGAGCTGCTGCTGCACGCAGACGGCGTCTTTCACTGGTACTACTGGTGGTGGAACGTGGCGAGCTTCCCGGTGATCGTGGTGCTCGGCTACCTGACGTTCTACGTCGTCTCGTTCACCGTGTACGACATGCCGCGCATGGCCCGCAAGCTGCAGGTCGTCGGAGGCCTGGCTGCGCTCGACCTGATCGGCGGCCTCGTGTTCGGTCCGCTGCTCGGCTGGATCTGACGTCTGATCGGGGCGACACGCGCGGCGTGCTCGCACGGCGGGCTGGAGCGCGCAGCGGGCCGCGTCCTCGCTTGTGGGTGTGAAACCTCGCGCGCCACGCGCCTCCGGTCCAGCACCTAATCTATGTCAGCGTCCTCGCTCGGCGGGAATCCACCCGCGGGCTCTCCGAGCTTTCTTGCCCGGACCCCCTGATAGACGTCAACAGGTGTGTAGGACATAACGGCATTGAGCAAGTCCTCGAAGAACCGTGGAAGCGCGAGCGCGGCGGCCGGGTCTTCGACGGTGCTCAGGGCCAGCGTCTCCTGGTCCCAGTCGGCGACGAGCAGCACGGTGGCGTCGAAGGGGCCATCGGGCCGGCGTAGGCGTACGAGCAGGTCCCGCAGCAGCTCGAAAGCGCCACCTTCGGAGACGTTCGAGCGTACGAGGTACGCGAAGCCCATCGCCGCCCCAGCGGATGGAGCTACCGAGCTTGATGCGGCCCAAGCTCGTAATGGCGGAGCGCAAGGGTGCCGGTTTCAGCTTCTGCGATGAGAAGGACTCATACTCCTCGAGCACGGTCATGAGATGGTCGATGGCCTCCTCGACACTGCTCATCTCCGGTGGGAGGGCCCTCGGCGTCCGGAGACGCGGGAAAACCGTGCTCGGATGAAATCCCGCCCGTCGCAACTCGTGGGCCACATAGGCATCCAGGGACTTCGCCACCCGACCTGATTGCTGGCTCTCGGCGTGACCCTGTTCGATGGGAACGGCCAGCAGCGCGCGCAGCATGGCGTAGTCCGGGACGTATTGGCGCTCCTCTGCGTGCGAGCCGGGCGGATGCGTCCACGGCGCGAGATCAGCGTCCGCCGCCTCGAGGATGGAGTCAAGCTCCGCTAGGACATCAGGTTTTTTTGACGGCTTCGCGATGCGGCTCAGTTTGCCGGGTGCGACGGACACGAAGCAACGTCGCAGCATCCCGGATCGTCAGAATCTCGTCATCGCTGAGGCCAAACGATCCCTTGAGCAGGATGCGATCGACCTCGGCCACGACGTTCCACCACTCCCCGCGCTTGAGGGCGGCATCGAGGTCCTGGCTTTGGGGCGAGAGTGCGCGCCACGCCTTCTCGAGCGCGTCGGGTCCTGGTACCGGCAGACCCGAAGCCTCGCTTGGCTCCATCTTGAGGATGCCGCCTCCGTAGCCGCGACCCATGACCTCGCCACCCAGCATCGTCAGCGAGTTGAGCGCGAGCAAAGGCAGCGCGTTGCGCGTTTCAGCCGGGGCGCCGTCGTTCAGCCGCAGCCCGAGCATTGAGTTGACGAACGTCGTCCGTGCCGCGTTCGTAATCAGCCGCGGATAGCGATGAGACATGTACGTGAAGAACAGGTCAGGCACGGCGACCACTGGAGGACGCCACCACGGATCGCGCACCGTGCACTTGTATGCCTCATGAACTCTGCGCTCGCGGCCGAGCTCCAGGTATTCCGTCAGCCCCTTGCTGCGAGCTTTCTTGTCGGGGTGGAGCAGCCACACGCGGTGACCGGACAGCTTCATCTCTTCCCATTGAGCGCGGGAGAAGGAGAGCCCCTTGAGATGCTTGGTGCCGGGAGGGCTGATGCGCCTGAGGTGCTTCTCGGCGATGCCGTACTTCAGCCGCGTGACCTCCGACAGCGCAAAGTAGTCGTTAGCTCCGGTGACCGTTCCAAGGGTTGGCGATCCATACTCGTCCAACCGCGCCATGCGCTCGCTGACCGATCGGAATAGCTGGCGAACATCGAGCGAGAGCGCGAGATCGCTCCACTTGCCCTCGGCGGCTGGCTTTGCACCGATCGGGTCCAGGGGATGCACATCGGCGAGGTCATCGGCGCCGTCGACGTGGAACAGGCAGAACGAGTCGCAGGGACCTTCGCCATGCGCGACGAGCAGCACGACTTTCTCGTCGGCGCCGTGGAATTGAAGGCGCTCGAACATCACCAGGTTGACCACGGCGAACCGCTTTCTCAGCCAGCGTCGGATGGGCTCGGCGTAGCCAACGGTCAACAGCTCGGCTGGTAGCACCATTGCCAGGCGCCCAGTTGGTGTGAGGAAGGCCGAGGCGTGCACGAGCGTCGCCGCCCAGGACGAGGCAAGGCCGGATAGCCTGACCCCCTGCTCGAGCGCGGCCGCCACCGAGCGTTTCCGTACCTGGCCACGATGCTCCTGGTAGCGGACGAACGGCGGGTTGCCGATTACTGCATCCTGCCAGCCGATCCGGTCGCCGAGATGTGCGGGCGTGGGCAAGTCAAAGAAGTCTGAGCGCACGAGATTGGCGCCGGCGTTGGCCGCTTCGAGCAGCGAGCCGGAGGCATCGAGCGACGGCTGATGCAGATCGACACCTGTGAGCTGATCCGCTATCGCGACTGGCGACGCTCCGAGGGCTTCAAGTCGCTCGGCAGCGGCAAGGAGAAACACCGCCTCACCGCAGGTCGGGTCCAAGACGCGGGTGCTGGCCGAGCGGATCGCCCAGCGGCTGAGGAACTCGGCGATTGGCGGCGGTGTGAAGAAAGCACCTCGGGCCTTCCGCGAGGCCGCCGGGCCCGCAGATCTTGGCGACATGGCACGACCCTACCGCCGGCGCCGGATGGGAACGTATGTTCTTGCGATCGACGACACGCTCGGTCTTTAGGCAGCGCCCTCGCGCGTCGCGGCGAAGCCGGTGGCCAGCCGGTTGAGCTCGTGCGAGGCGATCACGCGGTCGATCAGCCCGTACTCGCGGGCCTGCTCGGCGGTGAAGTAGCGGTCGCGATCCATGTCGTCGTGGACGCGCTCGAGCGGCTGACCGGTGTGGCGCGCGTAGATCTCGTCGACGTGCTTGCGCAGCTCGAGCGTCTCGCGCGCGTGGATCTCGATGTCGGCTGCCTGGCCCTCGAAGCCGCCGGAGGGCTGGTGGATGAGGATGCGGCTGTTGGGCAGCGCCATGCGCTTGCCGGGAGCGCCGCCGGCGAGCAGCAGCGAGCCCATGCTCATGGCGACGCCGAAGCAGATCGTCTGCACGTCGGGCTTGATGAACTGCATCGTGTCGTAGATCGCGAGGCCCGAGTAGACGACGCCGCCGGGGGAGTTGATGTAGAGCGAGAGGTCCTTGTCGGGGTCCTCGCTCTCGAGGTGCAGCAGCTGCGCGACGACGAGGTTGGCGAGGAGGTCGTCGACGGGGCTGCCGAGGAATACGATGCGCTCGTTCAGCAGGCGCGAGTAGATGTCGAACGAGCGCTCGCCGCGGGCGCCCTGCTCGACGACCATCGGGATCAGTGGCATCTGGGCTATCCTTTCGACAACTGGTCGGTTGTCAAAGACGATAGCAACCAAGTGGTTGTCAATGGAGGTCGATGATGGCGGTACGACGGGAGATCGAGGTCGAGGCCTCGCCGGAGGAGGTGTTCGAGGCGCTCGCCACGGAGGAGGGGCGGGAGCGCTGGCTGTCCGAGCTCGAGCGCGAGATCCACGTCGAGGTGCTCGACGCGCCGCACCGCCTGGTGTGGTGGTGGAGCGGTGCGGAGGAGCCCGCGACGCGCGTCGAGTTCGTCGTCGTCGCGAGCGGACCGGAGCTGCCGACACGCGTGATCGTGACCGAGAGCGTGCCGCGCTTCCCGCTGGCGGCGCTGGCGGCGAGCTTCCGGCTGGTGCTCGCTTGAGCGACACCGTGGGCCCGGTGTTCGCGGCGCTCGCCGACCCGACCCGGCGGCTGATGGTCGAGGAGATGCTGCGCGACGGCAGCACGAGCGTGCCCGCGCTGAGCGCCGTGCTGCCGATCACGCGCCAGGCGGTCGCCAAGCATCTGGCGACGCTCGACCACGCCGGCCTGGTCGAGCGCGCTCCGGCCGCCGGGCGGGAGGTCCGCTACCGGCTGCGCGCGGGCGCGCTCTCGCCTGCGGCGGCCTGGATGCAGCGCGCCGAGTCCGCCTGGGACGAGCGGCTCGCGCGCCTGAAGGACGCGGTCGAGAGCGGCCCGTCGCGGTGAGGCGACCGCTTGCACGCGTGGGCGCCATGGGCGCCCTGCTGGCCGCGCTCGCGCTGGCGGGCTGCGGCCTGGTCGCGGCTTCGGCGCCGACCGCCGTCCAGCTGCTCGTCACGCGCGAATTCGGCAGCGTCGCGCTGCACCGCAGCGGCGCGCTGCGAGCGAGCTCGGGGGAAACCGTGATCGACCTGCTGAGCAGCGAGCTGCCCGTGATCACCGGCCCCGGCGGGAAGCTCGTGCGGGGAATCGACGGGCTCTCGAGCGGCGCGCAGGCGGGAACGCCCGGGCAGACCGACGAATGGTCCTACTACGTCAACGGCGTGCAGGCGCCAAAGGGGCCGGCGGCGACAAGCGTGCACCCGGGCGATCACGTGTGGTGGGACCTGCACGACCAGAGCCAGGCCAAGGACATACCGGCGGTCGTCGGCGCGTTCCCCGAGCCGTTCCTGAACGGCATCGAAGGCGATCGGCTGCCGGTGCGCGTCGAATGCGCGTCCGTCGACTACGCCTGCCGGACGGTCACCGCGAGCCTGCGCGCGGCCGGCGTGCCGGCGGCGGTGGCGGCGATCGGCAGCGGCGGCGCCCCGGAAACGCTGCGCGTGATGGTCGGGCGATGGTCGCACCTGAACGGCGACCTGGAGGCGGCGAGCATCGGCGACGGGCCGAGCGAGAGCGGCGTGTACGCGCGCTTCTCTGCCAACGGGCAGGCGCTGACGCTGCTCGACGAGCAGGGGCGGGCGGTGCAGACGCTCAGCCGCAATGCGGGACTGGTGGCGGCCACGAAGGGCCCCAAGGAAGCGCCCGTGTGGGTGGTGACGGGCACGGATGACTACGGCGTCGAGCTGGCCGCGCGCGCGTTCAACCGCGCGAGCCTCGCGGATCGCTTCGCCGTGGCGCTCGAGCCAAGCGGTGCGGTCGCGCTGCCGGTGCTCGCGCCGGCCACGCGCTGAGAACCTGTTCACCCGCCCTTTAGCGAACGTCATACCCTTGTGGGGGACATGTCCGAACGCGCATACATGGCCGGCGCGATGCCGCAGCGGAGACTCGCTCGGCAGGCGCAGCGCCCGGGAGCGGCCGGCGCGCTCGCCTTGGCGGGTCTGTGCTTGCTGGCGCTCGCGCTGGTGTGGGTCATCGCCGAGCTGGTGCCCGCGGTGCAGCTCAAGGATGCTGTCGCGCTGCACGACTTCACGCTGCTCAGCCGGCCGCGCGTGGACGGGGTCGCGAACTTCCTGGTGCACCTGCTCGAACCGCTGCCGTTCGCGCTGTGGGGCGCCGCGCTCGTGGCCGTCGCTGTTGCCCGCGAACGGCCGCGCGTCGCGCTCGCGGTCATCGTCGTGATGACGCTCGCGCCGTTCACGTCGGAGACGCTCAAGCCGCTGCTAGCCCACCATCACCTTTCCGTGGGCGGCTCCTATGTCGGCCCGGCGTCGTGGCCGAGCGGTCACTCGACCGCCGCGCTCGCCCTGGTCCTCAGCGCGGTGCTCGTCGCGCCGGCGCGCCTGCGGCCGCTCGTCGCGAGCGTCGGCGCGGTGTTCGCGGCGGCCGTCGGCTGTGCGCTGTTGATCCTCGCCTGGCACATGCCCAGCGACGTCCTCGGCGGCTACCTGGTGGCGACGCTGTGGACGGCGCTCGCGGTCGCGGCGTTGCGCGGCGCTAACCGTCGCTGGCCGACCCGTGAGCGCCCGGGTCCCACAGCGGCTCCGCGTTCGCGCTAGCGCCGTCTGCGGGCTGGGCCGATGCGGCGTTGGCGGCGCGGCTGAGGATGAACAGCAGGTCCGAGAGCCGGTTGAGGTAGCGCACGACCTCGGGATTGACCTCCGCGCCGACCGCGATCGTGCGGCGCTCGGCGCGCCGGCAGATGGTGCGGCAGACGTGCAGGTGCGCCGCCGCCGGGGTCCCGCCGGGGATCACGAACGAGCGCAGCGGCTCGAGCGTGGCGTTGATCTCATCGCACGCGCGCTCGAGCCACTCCGTGTAGTCCGGCCCGACGCGCAGCCGCGCGCGCGCGGACGGCGCGGAGGAATCCGGGCTGTCATCGGTCGAGGCGGCGCCCGCCGCCTGCGCGGGCACGGCGTTCGGCACGGACAGGTCGGCGCCGACGTCCAGCAGGTCGTTCTGCACGCGCGCCAGCCACGCGGCGAACTGCTCGGGAAGGCCCGGCTGCAGCAGCGCGACGCCGATCGTCGCGTTGAGCTCGTCGACCGTGCCGTAGGCCTCCACGCGCGGGTGCAGCTTGGAGACACGGCTCATGTCCCCCAGGTGCGTCTCCCCGTCGTCGCCGAGCTTCGTGTAGATGCGGGTCAAATTGACGGTCATGGGCGCAGTCCTGGTGTCGAGTCTCGCACACCGCGCCGCGCCGCATCCGTGCAATCAGGTACGTTCTCGCACCTCGTATGAGGATCGGTGTTCCGAAGGAGACCGCGACGGGCGAGCACCGGGTGGCGCTCGTGCCGGAGGTCATAGGCAAGCTGCGGGCAAAGGGCCTGGACGTGGTCGTGCAGAGCGACGCGGGCGCCGATGCGATGCTGACCGACGCGGCATTCGTCGAGGCGGGCGCGCAGATCGCGAAGGACAGCGGCGAGGTGTGGCACAGCGATGTGGTCGTCACGATCGCGCCGCCGAGCCCGCAGGCGATTCGCGGCCTCGGCTCCGGCTCGATCCTGATCGGCTTCCTGGCGCCGCTGACGAGCCCGCGGACGACGAGCGCGCTGGCGGACGCGAAGGCGACGGCGTTCGCGATGGAGGCGATCCCCCGCATCTCGCGCGCGCAGGCGATGGACGCGCTGTCCTCGCAGAGCAACGTCGCCGGCTACAGGGCGGCGCTGCTGGGCGCGGAGGAGATCGGCCGCTTCTACCCGATGCTGATGACGGCCGCCGGCACGATCCCGCCGGCGAAGGTGCTGGTGCTCGGCGTCGGCGTCGCCGGGCTGCAGGCGCTCGCGACCGCCAGGCGCCTGGGAGCGCGCACGACCGGCTACGACGTGCGCCCGGAGGTCGCCGAGCAGGTCGAATCGCTCGGCGCGCAGTGGCTCGACCTGGGTCTGGAGGCCAGCGGCGAGGGCGGCTACGCGCGCGAGCTGACCGAGCAGGAGCGCGAGCGCCAGCAGCAGGCGCTGACGAACGCGATCAAGGGCTTTGACGTGGTGATCACGACCGCGCTCGTGCCGGGGCGCCCGGCGCCGCGGCTGGTGACGGCGGAGGCGGTGGAAGGGATGAAGCCGGGATCGGTGATCGTCGACCTCGCCGGCGAGGCGGGCGGCAACTGCGAGCTGACCGAGCCTGGTGAGACCGTCGTGCGCCACGACGTGAAGATCGTCTCGCCGCTGAACCTGCCGGCGACGATGGCCGAGCACGCCTCGCAGCTGTTCGCGCGCAACGTCCAGGCGTTGCTCGAGCTGCTCGTCGGCGAGGACGGAAAGCTGCATCTCGACTTCGACGATGAGATCGTCAACGGCGCGTGCATCGTGCGCGACGGCGAGATCGTCAATCCCGGGGCGAAGGCGGCCGTGGAAGCGGCCGGCGCTACGTCCGGAGGGGCCTCCTAGATGATTCTCGCGAGCACGCTCACGACCAACCTCGCGATCCTCGTGCTCGCGGGGTTCATCGGCTTCGCGGTGATCTCGAAGATCCCCAACACCCTGCACACGCCGCTGATGTCGGGCACCAACGCGATCCACGGCATCGTGCTGCTGGGCGGCCTGCTGCTGCTCGCGTTGCCGGAAGTCGCCCCGCTGTTCCAGCTGGACGCGCTGAGCGAAGCGCTGCTCGTGGTCGCGATCGCGTTCGACACGATCAACGTCGTCGGCGGCTTCCTCGTCACCGATCGCATGCTCGAGATGTTCAAGTCCAAGCCGAAGCCGAGCGGCGATGACGGCGCCAAGAAGGTGGATGCGAAGGACGACGGCGCGGGAGGTGGGTCGTGACGGCGTTGCCACTGGCCACGTCGTTCCTGCGGCAGGAGAGCTTCCTCGACGTGCTCTACATCGTCGCCTTCGCGCTGTTCATCCAGGGCCTGCGCGGACTCGCGGGCCCGACTACGGCTGTGCGCGGCAACCGCATCGCCGCGGTCGGCATGGCGATCGCGGTGATTGCGACGTTGCTGCACCACGGAGAGCACAAATGGGGCTTGATCCTGCTCGGCATCGCGCTCGGCGTGGCGGTGGGCGTGCCCGCCGCGCGGCAGGTGAAGATGACCGCGATGCCGCAGATGGTGGCGCTTTTCAACGGCGTCGGCGGTGGCGCGGTGGCGCTGATCTCGTGGGTCGAGTTCCGCAGGCTCGGCTCGAGCTACGGCTCGGTGACGGTCCACAGCGGGACGGTCATTGCCTTTCACAGTGCACCGGCGACGTACGTGGCGATCTTCTCGGTGTTCGCCGCGATCGTCGGCTCCGTCTCGTTCTGGGGCTCGAACATCGCCTTCGGCAAGCTCCAGGAAATAATCCCGGGTCGGCCGATCTCGTTCGGCTCCGCGCAGCAGGTCGTCAACCTGGTGCTGCTCGTGCTCGCGCTCGCTGCTGGTGTGGACCTCGTCGCCGGGGCCCACTCGCAACTGCTCTTCATCGGCATGCTCGTGTGCGCCGCGCTGCTCGGCAACGCGGTCGTGCTGCCGATCGGGGGAGCGGACATGCCCGTGGTGATCTCGATGCTGAACGCGTTCACGGGGCTCTCCGCGGCGGCGACGGGGATCGCGCTCAACAACACCGCGATGATCGTCGCCGGGATGATCGTGGGCGCCTCCGGCTCGATCCTCACGAACCTGATGGCCGTCGCGATGAACCGCTCGATCCCCGCGATCATCGCCGGCGGGTTCGGCGGCGGCGGCGCGGTCGAGGGCGCCAGCGGCGCGGGCGAGCACGCGGGCACGGTGCGCTCCACGACGGCCGCCGACGCCGCCATCCAGCTCGCCTACGCCAACCGCGTGATGATCGTCCCGGGCTACGGCATGGCGGTCGCGCAGGCCCAGCACGCCGTGCGCGAGCTGACCAAGGCGCTCGAAGCGCGCGGCGTGGAAGTCGCCTACGCGATCCACCCGGTCGCCGGGCGCATGCCCGGGCACATGAACGTGCTGCTGGCCGAGGCCGACGTCCCCTACGACCAGCTCGAGGAGATGGACGAGGCCAACCAGGAGTTCGGGCGCACGGACGTCTCGCTCGTGATCGGCGCCAACGACGTCACCAATCCCGCCGCCAAGAACACGCCGTCCTCGCCGATCTACGGCATGCCGATCCTCGAAGTCTCCGAGAGCCATTCGGTGATCGTCATCAAGCGCTCGATGAACCCCGGGTTCGCCGGCATCGAAAACGAGCTCTACTACGAGCCGGAGACGACGATGCTGTTCGGCGACGCCAAGTCGGCCGTCAGCGAGATCACCGCCGAGCTCGCGCAGCTGTAGCTGCCAGACTCCGAGGCGTGATCGAGCGCAGCCAGGCTCTCGCGGCTCTCGCGGACGACGAGTTCGACGTGGTGGTCGTCGGCGGCGGCATCACGGGCGCGGGCGTCGCGCTGGACGCGGCCGCGCGCGGCTACAGCGTCGCGCTGCTCGAGCGCGCGGATTACGCCTCGGGCACCTCCAGCCGCTCGAGCAAGCTGGTCCACGGCGGCCTGCGCTACCTGCAGCACTTCGACCTGGGGCTCGTGCGCGAGGCGCTGCTGGAGCGCCAGCTGATGGTCGCGCTGGCGCCGCACCTGGTGCGTCCGCTGCCGCTGGTCGTGCCGGCGTTCGAGGGCGCGCATCCCGACCGGCTGGTGGGGGTGGGCCTGAACCTGTACGACGTGATGGCGCGCGACCGTGAGCTCCGCCGGCGCTCTGAGTCCTGGAGCCCCGACCGCCACCGGATCATCTCCGGCGAGGAGGTCGTGGAGCTGCTGCCGGCGCTGGCGGGACGCGAGCCGACGAGCGGCTACCTCTTCTACGACTGCCAGACCGACGACGTGCGCCTCGTGCTGACGGTGCTCGGCGAGGCCGAGCGCTTCGGCGCGGTGTGTGCCAACCGCGTTGACGTCACAGCGCTGCTCGAGCGCGACGGCCGCGCCGCCGGCGTCCACGTCCTCGACGCGGAGAGCGGCGCGAGCTTCGAGGTGCGCGCGGCGAACGTGGTCAACGCCACCGGCGTGTGGGCGGACGAGCTGCGCCCGCAGGAGCTCCACGACGAGGCCGAGCTGCCGCGCATCCGGCCCAGCCGCGGCACGCACGTCACGCTCAGGCACGAGGACCTGCCGCTCGTCGGCGGCGCGATCGTGCCGGCCGGCAGCGGACGCTCGATCTTCGCGCTGCCGTGGCTCGGCCACACGCTCGTGGGCACGACCGACAACGACTACGAGGGCCCGCTCGACCACATCCAGCCCTCGGGCGAGGACATCGCCTACCTGCTGGACGCGACCAACGCGTTCTTCGCCACGGAGCTCGTTCCCGGTCAGCTGACCGGCGCGTTCGCGGGCGTGCGGCCGCTGATCTCCACCGGCGATCCCAAGAAGTCGGTCGACATCTCGCGCAAGGCCGAGCTGTACGAGACGTCCTCGGGGATGATCACGATCACCGGCGGCAAGCTCACGACGTGGCGGCGGATGGCGAAGATGACCGTCGATCGCCTCGTCGAGCGCGACGCGCGCGACGCGCCGTGTCGCACGCAGGAGATACCGCTCGGGCAGGCGATCGCCGTGGAGGAGCTGCCGCGCGTGGAGGGCGTGCCTGACGCCTCCTACCAGGCGCTCGCCTCGCGCTACGGCCACGCCGCGCACGACGTGCTCGCGCTGGCCGCCGAGCGCGGCACCCAAACGGGCACAGGCGAGCTGGCCCAGCCGATCGTCGCGGGGCTGCCCGACCTGCTCGCCGAGGCTACGCTCGCCGCGCGCCGCGAGCAGGCGCGCAGCATCGGCGACGTGCTGCTCAGGCGCACCCGCCTGGGGCTGCTCGCCGCGCGCGAGCTGACCGGCGCCGCGGGCGAGCCGCGCGAGCTTGCGTTGGACGCTCGCGATGCGCCGGGCTCCCGCGAGCATCCCGCGCCCGTGCGGCGCGTGGGCGAGACGCTCGCGCGCGAGCTGCGGTGGAGCCGCGAGCGGCTGGAGCTCGAGCTGGATCGCTTCGCCGCGGAGGCGGCCGCCGAGGGCATCGCGGTGAGCCCGCAGCGGGCCGAGGCTGCCGTGCACCCGCCCGGCGCGCCGCAGCCGAGCGCGATGCCGTGAGCGCCCCCCCGCACAGCTTGCGCGCGTGCGAGCTGACGCTCGAGCTGGGCGCGCGGCCGTGGCTGATGGGGATCGTCAACGCCTCGCCGGACTCCTTCAGCGACGGCGGGCGCTATGCGAGCCTCGACGCGCGGGTGGAGCTCGCGCGCGAGCTGCTCGGCGCGGGCGCCGACATCCTGGACATCGGCGGCGAGTCCGCCTCCACCGGACGCCCTCCCGTGGAGGTGAGCGAGGAGATTCAGCTGGTGGTCCCGCTCGTGCGGCGGCTGGCGGGCGAGCTCGGGGCGATCGTGTCCGTGGACACCTACAAGCCGGCGGTCGCGAGCGCGGCGATCGCGGCGGGGGCGAGGATCGTCAACGACGTCAGCGGCCTGCGCGACCCAGAGCTCGCGGACGTGTGCGCGCACAGCGGCGCCGCGCTGGTGCTCATGCACACGCTCGCCGCGCCGCGCGAACGCCTGCAGGACCCCGATCTCTACGACGACATCACGGGCGAGGTGATGGCGTTCCTGCGCGAGCGCATGGCGCTCGCGATCTCGCGGGGGGTGGCGAGCGAGCAGCTGATCGTCGACCCTGGCCCGGACTTCGCCAAGACGCCGGCGCAGACGATCCGGTTGCTGGCCGAGGTCGGGCGCCTGCACGAGCTCGGCCGGCCGCTGCTGATGGCGATATCGCGCAAGGACTTCATCGGCGCGCTCACCGGCCGCGCGCCCCGCGCTCGCCTCGCCGGCACGCTCGCCGCGCTTGCCCACGGCGTCGAGCACGGCGCGCACATCTTTCGCGTGCACGACGTCGCCGCCGCGGCCGACTTCCTGGCGGTGCGCGCGGCGCTTGCGCACGAGGCGGAGGCGGGCAGGGATCTCGCGCTGGCCGAGGACATCCGCTACGAGCGGGCCGACGGCGACTGACGCGGCGACGCCTGCGAGGCGCGCCCGCCGGGCAAGCCGCTAGGCTGAAGGTCATTCATGCCCCGTGCGGGGCACTTCGCGGGTGCCCGCCGCTGTCCAACGCGGCGGGACGCCAACCGCCCAGCCACTACGGAAAGAGGGATCATCAGATGACAGTTCTCGAGCGCTCCGAGCTGGAGGCCAGCCCGCTGGCCGACCTGCATGCAATCGCCGATCAGCTCGGCTTGGAGGGATTCAGGCGCCTGCGCAAGGCCGACCTGATCGCCGCGATCCTCGACGAGACGGGGTCCGACGGCGGCGGCAGCAGCACCGAGGAGGAGCGCGAGCGGCCGGAGGGCGCCGCGCGCACGCGCAGACGTCGCCCCGCGCGCTCCCGTCGCGGACGGGAGGACGGCGAGGGCTCCGGGCCGCGCGATGAGGCCGACTTCGACAGGGCGGCCGAGTCCTCCGCCGCGGAGGCCGATGCGGACACTGCGGGTGGCGCACGCCGCGGACGCCGGCGCGGCGCTCGCGCGAGCTCTGGCGCGGCGGAAGCGCCCGCATCTCCGCGTGGCCGTGGCGAGAGCGAGGGGGATGGCGCGGAGACCGCCGGGCGCATCGCCGCCGGCGTGGTCGAGGTGCTGGGCAACGGCTCGGCGTTCCTGCGCGTCGATCCGCCCGAGCCCTCCGACGAGGACGTCTACATCTCCGCCGCCCAGGTTCGCCGCTGCGAGCTCGTCTCAGGCGACCGCGTCACCGGCCCGGTGCGCACGCCGCGCCGCTCCGAGCGCTACCCGTCACTGGTGCGCATAGACACGATCAACGGCGCGTCCGCGGACGCAATCTCCGACGGCGCCCGCTACGACGAGCTTCCGGTGGACTGGCCGCGCGAGCGCCTGGCGCTCGGCGCGCAGGACCCCACGCTGGAGGCGATCGAGTGGATGACCCCGCTCGGCCACGGCTCGCGCGTCGTCATCGTGGGGGCCCGGCAGGCGGGCAAGTCCGAGACGCTGCGACGCGTGTTGGAGGCAGTGCACGGACGCGAGGAGCTCGACGTCAGCCTCGTGCTCGTCGGCGCCAGGCCCGAGGAGATCGCACAGGCGCAGGAGGGCCCGATGGCGCCCGTCGCCGCGCTCAGCTTCGCCGCGTCGGCCGACTCGCAGGATCAGGCGGTCGAGCGCGCGATCGACGCTGCCAAGCGCATCGCCGCGCGCGGCGGCAACGCGCTCGTCGCGATCGACCACCTCGACGGCCTGCATCCGCACGCGGCGCGCAAGGCGCTGGCCGCGGCGCGCAACCTGCGCGACGGCGGCTCGGTGACCGTGATCGCGGTCGCGGAGCGCCCGCTCGGCGGCGAGACGACCGTGATCGCGCTCGACGCCACGCTCGCCTCCACCGGAGCGCAGCCGATCCTCGACCTTGCCGCCAGCGGCACGCTCAAGCCCGAGCTGCTCGTCGGCGAGGAGGGCGCCGAGGCGATCACCCGCGCCCGCGCGGCGGCAGTCGAGGCCGCCGGCTAACCGACAGGCGGCTAGCGCCTATACGCGACGCGGCCCCAGGACGGCTCCGGCGCGAGCTCGATCGGCTCGCCGCCGCGCGAGAAATCGCCGTCGCGCCCGCCCGCCGGCTGCACGTAGCCGAAGGTGCCGGTCTGTTCGTCGAAGCTCACGCCCAGCTCGCCCTCCTTGACGCGCTGGTCGAGCCAGGCGCCCCTGAAGACGAGGCGACGCAGCCAGTGCACGAGCGAGCGCTCGGCTGGCCCGACGAGCTCGGGCCAGCAGTCGTTGACGTGTTCGCCGAGGCCTGACGCGGGGTCGAGGATCTCGCCGTTGACGGCGAGGTTGACCAGGTCTTCGAGCTCCCCTTCGCCCAGTCGCCCGCCGACGAACCCGAGCTTCAGCGCCGCCTGCTCGCAGCGCTCGGAGAAGTCCGCCTCGTTGAACGTGAAGCGGAGCTCTCCGTATTCGAGAACGAAGTCCTCGCCGGAGTCGTAGTTTTCGCGTCGCGCCGTTTCCATTTTGCGTTGCCGGGGAGCGTCTGTGAGGGTCCTGCCGCCGCATCCGCCCGGCGCCCGCCGTCCCCGACTCGTCGGAATCATACGTCGGGTTCCTGCATTCGCGGCTGGGGTGCATGGGATTTTGCACCGCCGGTTGGCATCGATAGCCTCTCGACCCGAATGGCACGCCTCTCGGAGCACGGATTGCGCAAGTCGGTCGGCGTGTCGGGAATGTTCGCGACCGCGTACGGCAACGTCGGCTCGTCGATCTACTACGCGCTCGGTCTCGTCGCCGCGCACGCGCTCGGGCTGACGCCGCTGGTGTTCGTGTTCGCGGGCGGCCTGTTCGCGCTGACGGCCAAAACGTACGCCGAGGGCGCCTCGATGTTCCCCGAAGCGGGCGGCTCCTCCTCGTTCGCGCGCCACGCGTTCGACGACGTCGTCTCGTTCTTCGCCGGCTGGGCGCTGAGCCTGGACTACATCCTCACGATCGCGATCTCGGCGTTCTTCGTGCCGCACTACCTCAGCGCGTTCCCGGGCCTGGGGGCGCTCAAGCACAACCCGGACGACATCTTCGGCGGGCTGATCGTGGTCGGCCTGCTCGCATGGCTGAACATCCGCGGACTGGGGGAGTCGGCGAAGCTGAACATCGTCCTCGCGCTGCTCGACCTCTCCACGCAGATCCTGCTGGCGTGCGTCGGCATCGCGCTGGTGCTGAACCCGCATCTGCTGATCAACCAGGTCCACCTGGGCTCGGTGCCGAGCTGGAGGGAACTGATCTTCGCGCTGTCGCTGGCGATGCTCGCGTACACGGGCATCGAGACGGTCGCGAACATGGCCGAGGAGTCCAGGGATCCGGGCAAGCAGGTGCCGAAGGCCGTCAACCTCGTCGTCCTGGCCGTGCTCGGCGTGTACGCGGGCATCTCCGTCGTCGCGTTGTCGGCGCTGCCGGTGCTGCACCACGGCATCGGCTACAGCTCCGAGCTCAAACAGACCTTCAAGACGCCCGGGTATGCGACCTCGCTGGGTGGCTTCTTCGAAAACGATCCGATGCTCGGCGTCGTCGAACACCTCGGGCTGCACGGCACGGTCCTGAAACTGTCCAGGTACTACCTCGGGATGCTCGCCGCGACGATCCTGTTCATCGCGACCAACGCGGGGATGATCGGCATCTCGCGCCTGTCGTGGTCGCTGTCCGAGCACCGCCAGCTGCCGGCGCTGTTCTCGCAGCTGCACTCCAGGTTCCGCACGCCGTGGTTCACGCTGATCTTCTTCTCGATGCTCGCGAGCACGCTGATCATCTACGGCAACACCGAAGTCCTCGGCAACCTGTACTCGTTCGGCGCGATGCTCTCGTTCACGACCGCGCACGCGGCGATCGTGAGGCTGCGCGTCAGCGACCCCGATCGCGAGCGCCCGTACAGCACGCCGTGGGGCGTGCGCATCAAAGGCTCGGTGATCCCGCTGGCGGCGGTGATCGGCGGCATCGGCACGGCCGCCGCGTGGGTCGCCGTGACCGTCCTTCACACCGAGGCGAAGATCGTCGGCATCCCGTGGATGGTGATCGGCATGGGCGGCTACTTCATCTACCGCAAACGCCAGGGCCTGGATCCCCGCAAGAGCTACAAGATCGCGCATGCCGAGCGCCCGCCGGACTTCGAGGAGCTCGAGTACAAGACGGCGCTCGTGCCGATCTTCGGCGACGACGTCAGCGCCTCCGCACTGAGCAGCGCCGCCAAGCTGATCGGCGAGGCCGGCGTCGTGTACGCGATCTACGTGCTGCCCGTGCCCAGCCAGCTGTCGCTGGAGGCGGGCCTCGAAGAGGAGGAGGCGCACGGGCGCTCGGTGCTGGAGAGCGCGCGCATCCAGGCCAGGCGCCTGGGCATCAAGATCCACACCGGCCTGATCCGCACGCGCAACCCCGGCGCGGCGCTCGTCGAAGAAGCAGAACGCGTGGGCTCGGACGTGATCTACTGGTCGGCGATCCACGCGCCCGCCGGCGAGCAGCGCATCGGCCCGACCGCGGCGTACCTGCTGAGCAAGCGCCCGTGCCGCGTGATCATCGAGACGGAGAACCGGCCTACGGGCGTGCCAGTGCCTGCCTGAGCGCCGGCTCCAGCTGCGGGTGGGCGAACTCGTAGCCGAGCACCAGCGCCTTCGCCGGCATCACGCGGGCGCCGGTGGTGACGATCTCCGCCATCTCGCCGTACAGCGCCTGCAGCGCGAACCCCGGCACGGGCAGCAGCGACGGGCGCCCGAGCACGCGGCCGAGCGCCTTTGAGAAGACGCGGTTGGGCACCGGCTCGGGGGCGGTCGCGTTGACCGGCCCGCTCCAGCGCTCGTCTGCGAGCGCGGCGAGCATCATCCCGACGACGTCCTGTGCGTGGATCCAGGAGATGTACTGGTAGCCGCCGGCCACCGGGCCGCCGACGCCGAGCTTGAACGCCGGCAGCATCTTCGCGAGCGCGCCGCCGGCGCTGTCGAGCACCACGCCGGTGCGCAGCTGCACGGCGCGCATGCCGAGCTCGCCGGCGGCTGCGGCCGCGGCCTCCCATTCGACGCACACCTGCGCCAGGAAGTCGCCGCCGGGCGGGGCGTCCTCGTCGAGCGGCTCCTCGCCGTGCGCGCCGTAGTAGCCGGTCGCCGAGGAGCTGAGCAGCAGCGGCGGGCGCGCGCGTGCGAGCGCGAGGCCCTCGATGAGGTTGCGCGTGCCGAGCACGCGGCTCTCGCGGATCGCGCGCTTGACCTTCGCGCTCCAGCGCTGCGCGACCGGCTCGCCTGCCAGGTGCACGACCGCGTCGCGCTCCTCCAGCGCCGCCGCCGGCGCGGGGTCGCCAAGCGTGTCCCAGCCCACCGCCTCGACGTCGCCGAGCCGCGCTCGCGCGCGGTCGGGGTCGCGCGTGAGCACCGTCACCTGCGCCCCGCGCTCGCGCAGCGCGGCCACGAGCGAGGATCCGATCAGGCCCGTCGCCCCGGTGACGACCACGCGCATGGCGGACATGAGGCTCTCAGCCTCTCACATGCGGCCGTCGATCACCTGCGCTCCGGGGGAGCCTCCGGTGACCGCGTCGCCCTGCGCGAAGCCGACCTCCTGGCCGGCGAGCGCGGTGCCGGCGGCGCGCGCCCGCTCGGCGACCGCGGCGGCGACCGCGGGGGCGACGTCGCGGTTGAAGACCGACGGGATGATGTAGTCCTCGCGCAGCTCGCTCTCCTCGACGATCGCCGCGATCGCATGCGCGGCGGCCATCTTCATCTCCTCTGTGATCGACGGCGCGCGCACGTCCAGCGCGCCGCGGAAGATGCCGGGGAAGCACAGGACGTTGTTGATCTGGTTGGGGTAGTCAGAGCGCCCGGTCGCCATGATTCGCACGTACGGGGCCGCCTCCTCGGGGTTGACCTCGGGGTTGGGGTTGGCCATCGCGAACACCATCGCGTCCTTGTTCATCCGCGCGAGCGCCTCGGCGGGCAGCGCGCGGGCGCCGGAGACGCCGATCAGCAGATCCGTGCCGTCGATCACGTCCGCGGGCGTGCCCGCGCGGCAGTCGGGGTTGCTGACCTCGGCGAACCAGCGCTTGACGCTGTTCATCGACCCGTCCAGGTAGTCCTCGCGGCGGATGTGCACGACGCCGCGGGAATCGGCGCCGACGATCTTGCCCACGCCGGCTGCGAGCAGGATCTTGGCGACGGCGATGCCGGCGGCGCCCAGTCCGATGATCAGGACGTTCAGGTCCTCCAGGCGCCGGCCGGTGAGCTTGACGGCGTTCAGCAGCGCCGCGAGCACGACCACGGCGGTGCCGTGCTGGTCGTCGTGGAAGACGGGGATGTCGAGCTGCTGCTTGAGCTGCTCCTCGATCTCAAAGCAGCGCGGCGCGGAGATGTCCTCCAGGTTGATCCCCCCGAAGCCAGGCGCGATCAGCTTGACCGTCCGCACGATCTCCCCGGCGTCGGCCGTGTCCAGGCAGATCGGGAACGCGTCGACGCCGGCGAACTCCTTGAACAGGCAGCACTTGCCCTCCATCACCGGCATCGCCGCGCGCGGCCCGATGTCGCCGAGGCCGAGCACCGCCGTGCCGTCGGAGACGACCGCGACGGTGTTGCGCTTGATCGTGTACTGGAATGCCTTGTCCGGGTCGTCGGCGATCGCCCGGCACACGCGCGCCACACCGGGTGTGTAGACCATCGAAAGGTCGTCGCGCGTCTTCAGCGGGTGCTTGTTGTGCTGCTCGATCTTGCCGCCGACGTGCAGCAGGAAGGTGCGGTCGGTGGTGTCGATCACCTCTGCGCCCGCGACTGCGTTGATCGCCTCGAGGATGCGCGCCCAGTGATCGCGACCGGAGGCGTCGACGATGATGTCGCGCAGGCTGCTGCCGCCGTCGACCTCGACGAGGTCCACCGCGTCGACCATCCCGCCGGCCTCGCCGATCGCGTTCGTCACCTGCCCGAGAATGCCCGGCGAGTCGTCGAGCTTGACGCGGATCGTGAGACGGTATTGCGCGCTTGGGGTGGCGCTCACTTGCGGGACTCCTCGGTCGTTGGCGGGAGGGGATGTTAGGCGGTCTCTGATCGAGACCCCACCCACCCGAGCCTCGTAGAGTGCTCGGTCGTGGCCGCTCAGACAACCACAGCCAGGCGCGGGGGCGCCGGCGCCGCGCCGGCCGCCGAGCGCCGCCTGTTCCTGATCGACGGCCCGAGCCTCGTCTACCGTGCCTTCTACGCGCTGCCCGAGTCGATCGCGACCTCGACGGGCGTGCCCACGAACGCGATCTTCGGGTTCGCGTCGATGCTCGTGAAGATCGTCACCGAGTACGGGGTGCAGCCGACGGTCGTCGGCTGGGACGCGGGCACCTCCGGGCGCACGGAGCTGTTCGCCGAGTACAAGGCCCAGCGCCGCTCGCGACCGGACCTGCTCAAGCAGCAGTGGCCGGCGATGGAACCGCTGGTGGAGGCGTTCGGCTACAGCAACGTGCGCATCGAGGGCTACGAGGCCGACGACGTGATCGCCTCGCTTGCCGAGCGCGCGCTGCGGGCCGACCCGCCGGTGCCGGTGATGATCGTGACCGGCGACCGCGACGTCTTCCAGCTGATCGACGAGCGCGGCCTGGTCAAGGTGATGGCGACCGCTCGCGGCATCACCGAGACGAAGATCTACGACCGCCAGGCGGTGATCGACCGCTACGGCATCCCGCCGGAGCTGATCCCCGACTTCTACGGCCTGAAGGGAGACACCTCCGACAACATCCCGGGCATCCCCGGGATCGGCGACAAGACCGCCAGCGAGCTGCTGCAGCGCTTCGGCTCGCTGGAGGGTGTGCTGTCGCACGTCGAGGAGATCAGCGGGCCCAAGCGCAAACAGAACCTGATCGAGCACGCCGAGGACGCGCGCGTCTCGAAGCGCCTGGCGACCGTGCAGCGCGACGTGGCGGTCGACTTCGACATCGCCGCGGAGGCGGTGCGCGAGCCGGACCGCTCGCGCGTGCGCGAGGTCTTCCGCGAGTACGAGCTGCGCGACCCGCTGCGGCGCCTGGAGGAGGCGCTCGGCGACGCCGAGACGGCGGCGCCGGCGCCCGCGGCGGAGGTGCTGCTGACCGCGCGCGCGATGGAGGGCGGCGTGGCGGACATCGCCCGTGTGGGCGGCGCCGGGGACGAGCTGTGCGTGCAGGTGCGCGCGAGCGAGCCGCCCGAGGGCGCGCTGTTCGCCGACGGCGCGCCGTGGCGCTTTGCGGTCGCCGCCGCCGGGGTGGTGCTGATGGGCGATTGCGGTGGGCCGGAGGAGGTGGTGGCGGCGTGCGCCGAGCGCCCGGTCGTGGCCCACGACGCGAAGGCGCTCGGGCTCGTGCCGCCGGGCCTCGTGCACGACACGCTGCTGGGCGCCTATCTGCTGGAGCCGGCGCGGCGCGGCTACCCGCTGGTCGAGCTGTGCGAAGAGCGGGGCCTGGCGAGCGACATCGCCGACCCCGTCGCCTCCGACGCGGTGCTGCTCGGCGTGCTGGCCGACTGGCAGCGCGAGCAGATCGCCGAGCGCGGTCTGGAGGGCGTGATGCGCGACATCGAGCTGCCGCTCGTGGCGGTGCTGCGCGAGATGGAGCTGCTGGGCGTGCGCCTGAACGTCGAGCGCCTGGCGGAGATCACCGCGCGCGTGCACGCGGAGATCGATGCGCTGGAACGTGAGATCTTCAAGCTCGCGGGGGAGGAGTTCCTGATCGCCTCGCCGCAGCAGCTGGGGGAGGTCCTGTTCGAGAAGCTCGGGCTCTCGCGCAAGCGCCGCGGCAAGACCGGCTACTCGACCGACGCGCGCGTGCTGCAGGCGATCCGCTCCGAGCACGAGATCATCCCCAGGATCGAGCGCTGGCGCGAGCTCTCGACGTTGATCAAGACCTACCTCGACGTGCTGCCCGAGCTCGTCGACGAGCGCTCGCGCATCCACACCACGTTCCTGCAGGCGGTCGCGCAGACGGGGCGCCTGTCGAGCACCAACCCGAACATGCAGAACGTGCCGATCCGCACGCCGCTGGGCCGGGAGATCCGCGGCTGCTTCGAGGCCGAGGAGGGCAGCGTGCTGATCTCCTCCGACTATTCGCAGATCGAGCTGCGCGTGCTCGCCCACGCCGCCGAGGAGCCCGCGCTGATGGAGATCTTCGCGCGCGGCGAAGACGTGCACACGGCGACCGCCTCGCGGGTCTTCGACGTGCAGCCCGACGAGATCGACCCCGGCATGCGCTCGAAGGCGAAGATGATCAACTACGGGATCGTCTACGGCCTCTCGGACTTCGGCCTCGCCGACCGCCTGAACATCCCGCGGGAGGAGGCCAAGGCGTTCATCGACGCCTATCTCGAGCGCTTCCCGCGCGTGGCGGAGTTCATGGCCGCGACGATCGAGCGGGCCAAGGAGGAGGGCCACGTGAAGACGCTGTGGGGACGCCGGCGCCAGATCCCCGAGCTGCGGGCCCGCAACTACCAGGTGCGCACGCTCGGCGAGCGCCTGGCGGTCAACACGGTCATCCAGGGCACCGCCGCGGACATCATCAAGCTGGCGATGGTCCGCTGCCACCGCGCGCTCGCGCAGTCGAAGCTGAGCACGCGCCTGCTGCTGACGATCCACGACGAGCTGCTGTTCGAAGGGCCGCCCGAGGAGGCCGCGGACGCGCGCGAGCTGATCGAGCGGGAGATGATCGGCGTGTGGGAAGGGCGCGAGCCGCCGCTGGCCGTCGACATCGGCACGGGGCGCACCTGGCTGGAGGCCAAGTGAGCCGGGGGCTTGCGGTGCTGGTCGGGGTGGGGGCGGGCTGCCTGGTCGGGATGCAGGCGCCGATCAACTCGCGGCTGGGCAAGACGGTGGGCAGCCTGCAGGCGGCGACGTTCTCGTTCCTCGTCGGCACGGCCGTGCTGCTGCTGATTGCCGCGTTCGTGCGCGGCGGGCTGGGGAGCCTCGGCCAGGTCCGCCACGTCCCATGGTGGGCGCTTGTCGGCGGGCTGCTCGGGGCGGTGTACGTGACCGTCGCGCTCGTCGCCGTGCGCACGCTCGGCGCGAGCGGCCTGACCGCGGTGGTGATCACCGGCCAGCTGGCGATCTCCGTGGCGATCGACCGCTTCGGGCTGTTCGGGATCGCCAAGCAGCACATCGACGCCTCGCGCATCGCCGGGCTGGTGTTGCTGGTGGTCGGGGTGGTGCTGGTGGTGCGGAAGTAGCAACACTGCTCGTGCTACACTGAATCCGTGAAGCACGGATGACTAATCTGACCGTTACGATCGACGATGAGCTTCTCAAGCGGGCGCGGATTCGCGCCCTCGAACAGGACACGTCTGTGAACGCGCTCGTTCGCGAGTACCTCGAAGGGCTCGCCGGTCAGGCCAAGACGCAGGACGCCATCAGATCCTTCCTCGAGCTGGCTGAGCGCAGCGACGCCGGCAGTGGTCCGGAGGGGCGCACATGGACGCGCGACGAGCTGTATGAGCGCTGAGCGGGCGTTTCTGGACACCAACGTACTCGTCTATCTGTTCGACCACGATGAGCCGGCCAAGAAAGAGCGTGCAAGACAGTTGCTCGAGCAGGCCAAGCCCGGCGAGCTCGCGCTCAGCGTGCAGGTGCTGGGCGAGTTCTACGTCGTCGTCACCCGCAAGCTCAAACGGCCGCTTGACACGTCGGCTGCCCAGCAGGCGATCGACTGGCTCAGCTTGCTGCGGGTCGTCGCGCTCGACCCCGAGTTGGTCAAAGGCGCGATCCAAACCAGCCGCTCATCCCATCTCTCCTATTGGGATGCCCTGATCGTGGCGTCCGCCAAGGCTGGAGGCTGCAGGCGACTGTTGACCGAGGATCTCAACGACGGCCAGCAGATCGGCTCGGTACGCGTCGAGAATCCGTTCGTGTAGCTCAGCCGAGCGCCAGCTCGAAGCCCTGGCGCCAGCTCGGGTACTTCGGCTGCCAACCGAGCTCGCGCTTGATGCGCGCGTTGCTCGCGCCCCGCAGCTCGTTCATCATCTCCACCGCCACCGGACCGGCCGCGAGCCACCCGACCCACGCCGGGACGCGCCAGGGCGCGGGCGCGCCGACGGCGCGCGTGTAAACGGGCAGCCATTCGCGGATCTCAGCCGGCTCGTCGTCGACGACGTTGTAGGTCGCCGGACCACGGTGATCGAGCGCCGCCACGGTCGCGCTCGCGGCATCCTCGACGTGCACGAACGAGAAGATGCCGGCGCCCGCGCCGACGATCGGCAGGCGCCGGCGGCGCAGGTTCCGCGCCCACGACCCGTCCCTGGTGAACGAGCTGCCCGGGCCGTACAGCTGGCCGTAGCGCAGCACGATCCCGCCCGCGTCCAGCAGCTGGCGCTCAAGCTCGGCGATCGGCCCGACGACGGACGGCAGCGTCGCCGCGGCCAGCGGCGCGCCCTCGTCCTTCACGCGATCGCCCTCGGACGAGTAGGCGAAGGCGATGCTCTCGCCGACGATCCGCTCCACGCCCGCCGCACGCGCGGCGGCGACGAGGTTGCGCGTGCCCTCCCTGCGCAGGCGCCCGGTGCTCGCGGTCTCCTGCTCGAAGCGGCGCATGTTGATCTCCTCCGGGAGGTCGGTCAGCAGGTGCACGATCTGATCCGCTCGCGCCTCGGCGACCGTGCGGGCCAGGCGCTCGGCGTGGTAGGCGTCGCACACGCATGCCTCGATCCCGCGCTCGCGCAGCGCGCCCGCCCTCTCGGGGGAGCGCGTCATCGCGATCGGCTCGTGGCCGGCCGCGGTCAGCTGCGGCAACAGTGCGCGGCCCATGACGCCGGTCGCGCCTGCCACGAACACCCTCATCGGTTCGCCTCCCGCGCCGCGACGCGCCACAGCCGCGCGAGCAGCACGGTCGCTGCGACCAGCGAGAAGAAGTCGCAGTAGCCGTTCCACGCCGGGTGGGCCTTGCCGATGTCGATCAGGTGGTTGACGCTGTGCAGCGCGTACTGGATCGTCGTCAGCGCCAGCACCGGCACACGCCAGGAGGCGCGGCTGACGGCGATCGCCAGGCCGATCCCGATCGCACCGTAGAAGCTCGCGACGTCGCAGATGTAGTGCCCGTTGAAGGCGCCGAACGGGCCGACCGCCGTGTAGAAGGCGTGCGGGCTCACCGCCATGAACAGGGCCAGGCCGATCTGGATCACGGCGAGCGCGATCAGGCCGACGGTCACGACCGAGGGGGCGGGGTCTTGCAGCGCTTCCGTGCCCGCGGGCTGCTCGTAGGCGGCGCTCACGCGTTGCACGATATGGCCTCGATTCCAGGCTGCCGAGGTCCAGTTGCGCGGCGCGCGCCGGGACCAATGCGCGTGCGGCGAGCCCGCCGGCGGCGAGCCGGCGACGCTCAGGACACCTCCGCCAGCGCCTGTGCGATCAGGCGCACTCCCTGTTCGATCGCCGGCTCGGACAGGTTGCCGTATCCGAGCAGCACCCCCGGCACGCCGCCGTGCGCGAAGCGATGCCAGGACAGGCCCTCCATGCCCACGCCGCGCGCCTCCGCCGCCGCCAGCAGCGCGGACTCGTTCGTGGCGGCGGGGAGCTCGACGAGCTCGAACAGGCCCGCAGGGGTGCCGCGCGGGCGCCCCTGCGGCAGCCATCGCGCGAGCGCCTGCAGCAGCGCGTCGCGGCGAGCCTGGTAGCGCAGGCGCATGCGGCGCACGTGACGGTCGAGCTCGCCCCGTTCGATGAAGTCGCACAGCGCCAGCTGGCCGATGACCTCCGAGCCGCCGTCCTCGATCGCCTTGCCCGAGATCAGCTGCCACGCAAGCCAGGACGGCAGCAGCATCCAGCCCAGGCGCATCGCCGGCGCCAGGCGCTTGCTGGCCGAGCCGATGTACAGCACGCGCTCGGAGGCCAGCCCCTGCAGCGCGCCGACGGCGACGCGGTCGTAGCGGAACTCGGCGTCGTAGTCGTCCTCGACGATCAGCCGCTCCCCGTCCTCGGCCCATTCGACCAGCGCCGCGCGGCGCTCGCGGCTGAGCACGGCGCCGGTGGGGAACTGATGCGCTGGGGTGACGAGCACCGCGCGCGCGCCGGTCGCGGCGAGCGCCTGCACGTCCAGGCCCTGCTCGTCGACCGCCACCGGGATCGTCCGCACGCCCGCCTGCTCGGCGATCAGACGGTGCACGTGCCAGCCCGGATCCTCCATCGCGATGGCCTCCACGCCCTGCCCGTGCAGCCAGCGGCAGAGCATCGAGAAGCCCTGCATGAAGCCCGTGCAGACGAGCATGTTCTCGGGGTCGGCGGCCGTGCCGCGCACGCGCCCGAGGTAGTCGGCGAGCGCTTCGCGCAGCGCCGGCACGCCGCGCGGGTCGCCGTAGCCGACCGCGTCCAGCGGCGACTGTCCGAGCGCGCTGCGCAGCGAGCGCAGCCAGCGGTCGCGGGGAAAGCCGGCGAGGTCGGGAAGCCCGGGGTGGAAGTGATAGGGGAAGCTCGGCAGCAGCGAGCGCGCGGGCGCCCGCGGCACGGCTGCGCGCGCGGCCCTGGCGACGCGCACGGCGGCTCCCTGGCGTGTCTCCAGATAGCCCTCCGCGCTCAGCTGCCCGTAGGCCTCGGTGACGACGCCGCGCGAGACGCCCAGCTCGGACGCCAGCCCGCGCGTTGAGGGCAGCCGCGTGCCGGCGGGCAGACGTCCGCGGCGGATGTTCTCGCGCAGCGAGCGCTCCAGCTGCTCGTGCAGCGGCAGCTCGCCGGAGCGGTCGAGTTCGACCAGCAGCTCCGGGCCTGTAACTGGACCACCTAGATCGAACATTACTGGCACTGTATAACAGACCAGTGCTGGCGTATGGTGCTCGTCACCGCAACCACCAGGAGGATCGCCATGAGCCTGCCGGACCGGAGTGGAAAGAGCGCGAGCGATCGGATCGCGATCGTCGGCGGAGGCCTCGCAGGACTGACCGCGGCGATCACGTGCGCTGAAGGTGGAGCATGCGTGTCGCTGCTGGAGGCGCACGCGACGCTGGGCGGGCGCGCCCGCAGCAGCGACGGCCCGTACAAGGCCAACTTCGGCCCGCACGTCCTCTACAAGGACGGCCCGTTCTGGCGTTGGATGGCCGAGCGCGAGGTGCTGCCGCGCTACGCCGGCCTGCCGCTGGCGGGCGTCCGGTTCCGCTGGCAGGGGGAGATCCGGCGCACGCCGCCGCTCGGCGCGATCCCGTCGGTGCTGAGGTTGCGCGGTCGCGAAGCGCCGGCCGAGCTCGACTTTCGCACATGGGCGCAGCAGCACGTGGACGAGCGCGCCGCGTCGATGCTCTCGGCGGCGGCCGGCGTGTACAGCTTCCACCACGATCCCGGCGCGCTTTCGGCCGCGTTCGTGTGGCCGCGGACGATCCGCTCGCTGCTCAGCCCGCCGCCCGTCGCGCGCTACCCGATCGGCGGCTGGAGCGCCGTCGTGGACTCGCTGGAGGCTCGCGCGCGCGAGCTGGGCGTCGCGATCGAGACGGGCTCGAGCGTCGATGAGCTACCCGAGCCGCCGGTGATCGTGGCGACGGAGCTGGGGCAGGCGCGCGAGCTGCTCGCCGACGACAGCGTGAGCTGGACTGGCGGGCACACGCTCTGCATCGACCTCGCGCTGCGCCACCGCCGCGGCGACCCGTTCGTGGTGTCCGACCTGGACGAGGCTGGATGGATCGAGCGATTCACCGCGCCCGACCCATCGCTCGCGCCCGCCGGCGAGGAGCTCGTGCAGGCGCATATGCCGATCCGCCCCGGAGAGGACCCGGCGCTGGCGGCGGCGCGGCTGGAACGGCTGCTCGACGGCTCGCTGCCGGACTGGCGCGAGCGCGAGACCTGGCGCCGGCGCCAGGTCATGGACGCGCGCAGCGGCGCGCTCGACATGCCGGGCACGAGCTGGCGCGACCGTCCGGCGGTCGACCGCGGCGAGGGCGTGTTCCTCGCCGGCGACATGGTTGCCGCGCCCGGCCTGCTCGCGGAGGTCGCCTGGGCGAGCGGGGTCGAGGCAGGTCGGCTGGCGCTGGCGGCGGTGGCGGGTAGCAGGCCGCGGCTGCGCAAGGTGGCCTGAGGGCTCTGCCGAAGCGGCCAGGTCGCTTAGCCAGCTGCTCTCAGCGCGCTGCGGCGACGGTCAGGCGGCCGGTCGGCGAAGGGCTCGACGGCCGTGCGCCGACGAACGACGGCGGCGCGATCGCCAGGTAATGCCCGAACACCCAGTGGCACAGGCGCGGGCTCTCGAACGCGCGCACGACCGCGGTCATGGCGCGACTCGGCGTGATCTGACCGACCGCGCGCTGGACGTTCAGCAGCCAGCGGTATTTGCGCTCGTGCGAGTCCGAGAAGGCGCCGTAGCGCGCGAGCGCCTGCTCGCGCGTGCTCCGGCCCTCGACCACAGCGCGCAGCTCGCGCCCGCATGCCAGGCCGAAGTACAGCGCAGTGCGGATGCCCTCGGCGGTGAGCGGGAGACAATGCCCGGCGGAGTCGCCGGCGAAGAACACGCCGTCCTCGACCGCGCGGCGCAGCTGGTGGGGAATCCAGTTGCCCTGGTAGCCGTCGGGGGGGAGACCGAGGTCGTGGGCGAGCCGCACGGTCGGCTCCTTGACGTGGTGGGTGGGCCAGAAGGAGCCGATGCCGACGCGCAGCTCATCGCGCGCCGGGAAGCTCCAGCCGTAGCCGGCGCGGATGTAGCGGTGGTCGATCCACAGCTCCATCTCCTCGCCATGGCCCTCGGGGTGCACCTCCAGCCCGCGCGAGAGACGGGCGTTAGGCGGTTGGATCGGGGTGGCGTTGGAAAGCACGCGCCTCCAGCCGAGCGCGTCCACCACCAGCGGGGCGGTCAGCTCGCCCCGGTCGGTTTGGACGGTGTTCCCATGGCGGCCGGTCACGGTGGCGGTCTCCAGCTCGAGCTCCGGACAGGCGGCCTGCTCCCACAGCAGCGCGCACAGCTCGCGGTAGTCGAACGTGGAGAACGACCACGGCAGCGACCAGCGCGCAGTGCGGTACGGGGTGTGGACGACCATCTCCTCGAAGCTCTGGCGCCAGGCGTCCATCAGCTCGAGCGCGTGCATCCACTCGGTGGGCATCGCGCACGCCGATGTCTGGCGCTCGCCGAGCTCGTAGCGGTCGATCACCAGCACCTTCGCGCCGGAGCCGGCGAGCTCGCGCGCGACCGCCAGGCCGGCGAAGCTGGCGCCGCATACGAGCACGTCGCAGTCGCGCTGCAAGCGGGTCCGCTGCTCTCCCCGCTTCGTCGCTCGCACAGGCATCTGGCCCGGAATGATACGGCTGCGCTACGCTTCGGCCGGTGCAAACGGTTGTGGAGAATCCTCAGGCCCGCGTGGTCGACGGGTCGAACGGGCTATTGCTCGAAGTCGACGGCCAGATCGTGCCCAACTACGACGCGACCTTCCGGCCGATCGAGGAGGGCGAGGTCGTCACCGGTCACGTCGTGCGGATCGACAAGGACGAGGTCCTCGTGGACATCGGCTACAAGTCCGAGGGCGTCATCCCGGCCAACGAGCTGTCGATCCGCAAGGCGGTCGATCCCAACGAGGAGGTCCACCTCGGCGAGGAGGTCGACGCGATCGTCATGACCAAGGAGGATCAGGACGGCCGCCTGATCATGTCCAAGAAGCGCGCCCGCTTCGAGAAGGCGTGGCGGCGCATCGAAACGGCGGCCGAGTCCGGCGAGCCGGTCGAGGGAACGGTCATCGAGGTCGTCAAGGGCGGGCTGATCATCGACCTGGGCGTACGCGGCTTCCTGCCGGCGTCGCTGGTGGACATCCGCCGCGTGCCCAACCTGGACGAATACATGGGCACGAAGATCGAGACGAAGGTGATCGAGCTCAACCGCTCGCGCAACAACGTCGTCCTGTCCCGTCGCGCGGTGCTGGAGGAGGAGCGCAAGGAGGTGCGCCAGCAGATCCTCGACCGCCTGCAGCCGGGCCTGGTCGTGGAGGGGCAGATCTCCAACATCGTCGACTTCGGCGCATTCGTCGACCTCGACGGGATCGACGGCCTGATCCACATCTCCGAGCTTTCCTGGTCGCACGTCAACCACCCGAGCGAGATCCTCAACATCGGCGACACGGTCAAGGTCAAGGTGCTGGACATCGACCGCGACCGTCAGCGCATCTCGCTGGGTCTCAAGCAGACCCAGGAGGACCCCTGGCAGCGGATCGTCGACACCTACAACGTTGGCGACGAGCTCGCCGGCAAGGTCACAAAGGTGGTCACGTTCGGCGCGTTCGTCGAGATCCTCGACGGCGTCGAGGGCCTCGTGCACATCTCCGAGCTCGCCGCGCACCACGTCGAGAGCCCGCGCGAGATCGTCCACCCGGGCGATGAGATCCGCGTGAAGATCCTCGAGATCGACTCCGAGCGCCGGCGCCTGTCGCTGTCGGCCAAGCGCGTCGAGGACCAGATCCTGCCCGTGTCGCGCCCGGGCGAGCCCGCGCGCGAGGCAACCGCGGGGACTGGGGAGGAGACGCCGGCCGGCGAAGGCGAGGCTGTCGCCGAGGTTGTTCAGGCTGCCGAGACAGAAGCCGTCGCGGAGCTTGCGGAGGCCATCGAGGTCGCCGACGCCGTTGAGGCGAGCATCGAGGCGGAGGCCGTCGAGGAGATGCTCGACGCCGCCGAGGTGGCCGAAGAGGTTGCCGATGCTGCTGAGGTCGAGGAGGCCGCCGCGCCTCCCGAGACTGCTGCGGCGCCCGAGGCCGCCGCGCCTCCCGAGGCTGTCGCGGCGCCCGAGGCGGCGCAGGCCGAGCCGGAGGTAGCCGCTGTCGAGCAGGACGCACCCGCTGCCGGCGAGGCGGACGGCGACTCGCCGACGGCCGAGTCCGCTCAGCGGGACTGACGCGACCCTGAGCGTCCCCGAGCAGGTGGAGACGACGGTGCCGTTCGTGGGGCTGACCGGCGGCATGGGGTCGGGCAAGTCGACGGCTCTCGAGGCGCTGCGACATCTGGGCGCCGAGGTCATCTCCAGCGATGCGGTCGTCCACGAGCTCTACGAAGGCGAGCAGCTGCGCGACGCGGTGGTAGCCCGCTTCGGGCCCGAGGTCGCTCCGCACGGCGTGGTCGATCGCGCGGCGATCGCGCGACGTGCGTTCGCGTCGGCGGAGGACCGGACGTGGCTCGAGGGCCAGGTGTGGCCGCTGGTCGGGGCGAGAGTGGCGGAGTGGCTGGAGCACGCGCGCGCCATGCGTCCGCCCCCACCGGCGGCGGTGGTCGAGGTGCCGCTGCTGTTCGAGGCAGGGCTGGATCAGCTCTACGACGCGACGATCGCGGTCATATCCGAGGAGTCGCTGCGCCGGTCGCGGGCAGCCGCGCGCGGGCACGCGCTGGTGGACGAGCGCGCGGCGCGCCAGCTCTCCCAGGAGGAGAAGGCGCGGCGGGCGACGTTCGTCGTGCGCAACGACGGCAGTGAGCAGGACCTGGAGCGTGAGCTGTCGGCGGTTCTTGGCAAGCTGGGAGGATGAGCCGCAGGGCCTTTGGCGCGTTCGCCGCGATCGTCGTGACGGTGCTGTTCGTGGGGGTCGTCGTCTCGATGTTCCAAAACGCCGAGACGAACGTCGCGCTGCCGCTCAGCGACGCGAGCATCATCCGCGAACAGGCCGCCGCGAAGGATCTCGACCCGGCGCTGATCGCCGCGGTCATCTACGCCGAGACGAAATTCGAACCGCGCCCATCCTCGGCTGGTGCTCAGGGACTGATGCAGATCCTGCCCAGCACCGCCTATTACCTTGCGCACCTGTCCGGCGGCATCAGCTTCACCGCCGGCGATCTCTCCGAACCGAGCGTCAACGTCGCCTACGGCAGCTACTACCTGCGCTACCTGCTCGACCACTACGGCGGCGATGAGATGCTGGCCGTGGCCGCGTACAACGCGGGTCTGACCAACGTCGACGAATGGGTCGCGCACGCCCACGCCGAAGGGACCCAGCTGAGCGCAGAAGCGATCCCCTTCCCGGAGACGCGCGAATACGTCCGGCGTGTGCTCAGCGCGCAGGCGGCGTACCGCGCCACCTATCCACGGGAGCTGGGGATCCAGTGAGGACGCACAGATCGCGTCAGGGGGGGCTTCTTCGGCTTCATCGGACGCCCCCTCGCGACTGATCTGGCCGAGAGGCTACTGTAGATGCGGCGACCGAATGCCCGACTTCAAGCTCGACTCCATCTTCACCCCGACCGCCGATCAGCCGAAGGCGATCGCCGCCCTCGCCGAGGGCATCGAGCAGGGCGAGCGCTTCCAGACGCTGCTCGGCGCGACCGGCACGGGCAAGACGATGACGATGGCGGGCGTGATCGAGGCGGTGCAGCGCCCAGCGCTGGTCATCGCGCACAACAAGACGCTCGCGGCGCAGCTGTGCAACGAGTTCCGCACGTTCTTCCCGGAGAACGCGGTCGAGTACTTCGTCTCCTACTACGACTACTACCAGCCGGAGGCGTACGTCCCGAGCAGGGACCTGTACATCGAGAAGGACTCGGCGATCAACCAGGAGGTCGACCGCCTGCGCCACGCGGCCACGGCGGCGGTGTTCGCCCGCAGGGACGTGATCGTGGTGGCGTCGGTGTCGTGCATCTACGGCCTGGGCTCGCCGGAGACCTACGAGATGAACATGCAGATCCTCAAGCGCGGGGAGGAGGTCGACCGCGACGGGCTGCTGCGCAAACTGGTCTCGATCCAGTACACGCGCAACGACAGCGTGCTCTCGCGCGGGACGTTCCGCGTGCGCGGCGAGACGCTCGAGGTGTTCCCCGCGTACGCCGAGACCGCCTTCCGCGCGACGATGTTCGGCGATGAAGTGGAACGGCTGCAGCAGTTCGACCCGCTGACCGGCGAGCTGCTCGCCGACGACCTCGAGCACGTGGCGATCTGGCCGGCGACGCACTACAACGTCAAGGAGGGCACGATCGAGGCGGGCGTCGAAGAGATCGGCCGCGAGCTGAACGAGCGCTGCGAGCAGCTGGAGTCCGAAGGCAAGCAGCTGGAGTCCCACCGCCTGCGCCAGCGCACGCAGTACGACATGGAGATGCTGCGCGAGGTCGGCTTCTGCTCGGGGATCGAGAACTACTCGCGCATCCTCGACGGGCGCAGGCCCGGCGATCGGCCGTACTGCCTGATCGACTACTTCCCCGAGGACTTCATCTGCCTGATCGACGAGTCCCATCAGACGGTGCCGCAGATCGGCGGCATGTTCGAGGGCGACCGCTCGCGCAAGCAGACGCTCGTCGACTACGGCTTCCGGCTGCCGAGTGCGCTGGACAACCGTCCGCAGACCTTCCAGGAGTTCCTGTCGATCACGCCGCAGCTGCTGTTCGTGTCGGCCACGCCCGGCGAGTACGAGCGCACGCGGTCCACGCGCGTGGTCGAGCAGATCGTGCGCCCGACAGGGATCGTCGACCCGGTGGTCGAGGTGCGCGAGACAAAGAACCAGATCGACGATCTGATGAACGAGGTGCGAAAGCGCGTCGATCGCAACGAGCGCGTGCTGGTGACGACGCTGACGAAGAAGATGTCGGAGGACCTCTCGCAGTACCTGCTGGAGATGGGCTTCAAGACGCGCTACCTGCACTCGGAGATCGACACGCTCGAACGCATCCAGATCATCCGCGACCTGCGCCTGGGCGAGTACGACGTGCTCGTCGGCGTGAATCTGCTGCGCGAGGGGCTGGACCTGCCGGAGGTCTCGCTGGTGGCGATCCTCGACGCCGACAAGGAGGGCTTCCTGCGCGGGGAGACCTCGCTGATCCAGACGATCGGCCGCGCCGCGCGCAACATCGAGGGCACCGTGCTGATGTACGCGGACAAGGAGACGCGCGCGATGCGCGCGGCGATCTCCGAGACCGATCGCCGCCGCGAGATCCAGCTCGCGTACAACGAGGAGCACGGGATCACGGCGGCGACGATCGTCAAGGGCATCTCCGACATCGCCGAGTTCCTGCAGGCCGAGTCGAAGGTGCCGCGCGGGCGCAAACGGCGCACCGCCAAGCGCGGGGCCGAGCGCGAGATGCCAAAACACGAGCTCGAGCGCATGATCGTGGAGCTCGAGGAGGAGATGATCGCGGCCGCCGACGACCTGCGCTTCGAGTACGCCGCGCAGCTGCGCGACGAGCTGCGCGAGCTGCGGCGCGACCTGCAGGAGATCCGCTCGGCGGAGGCTCCCGCGGGCGAGATCTTGCCGCAGGAGACTCCCAGCGGCGACATGGCTTAGGATGCCGGCCGTGGATTTCGATCGGCAGTCAATCGAGCGCAGGGACTTCCCGATCGGCCGGCGCGGCTACGACCCAGCAGCCGTGGACGCGCATCTGCGAACGCTCGCCGACGAGTACGAGGCGCTGCAGCGCGCGGCGATCACCGGCGGCGGCGACGTGTCGGTCGCCTCGACCGCGGGCACGCAGGTGCAGAGCATCCTGCAGGCGGCTGAGACCGCGGCCGCGGAAATCGAGCGCCATGCGCTCGAGAACGCGCGCCAGGTGCGCGAGGACGCCGACCGCGACGCCGACCGTACGCGTGAGGAGGCCGTCGAACGGGCGCGCCAGCACGTGGCGGCGGTCGCGCAGGTGACCGCCAAGCTGCTCGAGCACGTCGGCTCGATGGACGGCGAGGTGAGCGCCCTCGTGGAGAGCATGCGCGCCGGCGCCGGACGGCTGGCCGCCGACCTCTCCGCCGTGGAGACGGGCATGAGCGAGCTCTACGACGCCGCCTCCGGACGCGCCGGCACTGCCCTCGAGCCCGAGCCTCCGCGCCAGTTCGAGCAAGAGCCGCGCCAGTTCGAACAAGAGCCGCCACGCTTCGAGCGCGAGCTGGACACTGCGCTCCAAGAGGCGCCGCAGCCCGTCGGCGCGAGCGTCCAGTCGGGGGCACAGGAGGCAGGCGCGGGCGGCAGCGACCTCGACGGCGCCCGCCTGATCGCGCTCAACATGGCGCTCAACGGCGAGTCGCGTGCGGACACCGAGCGCTACCTGGCCGAGAACTTCCAGCTCCCCGATCGGCTGAAGCTGATAGACGAGGTCTACTCCGCCATCGAGGGGTAGGGCGGGCGCGCGGATTGCGCGCCGACTTCGAGTAGCGATCCTCTCAGGCATCCCAAGCCGGCCATATCTTCGCCTGCCAGAATGAGGTCATGGCGACTCAGTTCACGCAAGACGTCTTCACGGACTCCACGCTGCCGCTCCATCGGCTGGATGCCGGCACATATAGCCGGCTCGTCGATGCGGGGGCGCTCGAAGGGGTCGAGGTGGAGTTGCTCGACGGGCTGCTCATCAACAAGTGGCCGCATCGCGAGGACTGCGTCCACCGGCTCGACGTGGGGACCTTCGAACGCATGGTCGCCTCGGGCGTGCTGGAGGGGCGGCCGATCGAACTGCTGGAAGGGCTGCTGGTCGAGGTGAGTCCTCAGGGCCCGGAGCATGCGCTTGTGATCGAAGAGCTGACTCTGCGCTTCAAGCTCGCTCGTGCGCGTTTGCGGGTACAGCTGCCGATGGAAACCGCATGTGGCTCGCTGCCTGAGCCCGACCTCGCGCTCGTCGAGCGGCAGCCGCCCCGCGATCGTCACCCGCGCGCGGCGCTTCTGGTCGTTGAGGTCGCGGTGAGCTCACAAGACGAGGACCGCGGAAGCAAGGCGAGCATGTACGCCTCAGCCCCGGTGCCCACCTACTGGCTGGTCGACGTCCCTGCGAAGACCATCGAGGTGCGCACCGAGCCCGGTCCGAATGGCTACGGCCGCTGCGACGTCTACGGCGCCGGCACGGTGGTGCCGTCGCCCGCCGAGGGTGTGGCCGACCTCGACGTGACCGCGCTGTTCTCCTGAGCCGTACTGCGGGAGGACGGGCGCGCGGAAGGCCCGAAACCGCGCAAATTGCGCACACACGGCGCACATGTGAGGCGAACGTCTGTTCGCCTCACTATCATGAGCAGCAGATGCCGCAGAGCAACCAGATCGTCGTCTCGGGGGCCCGTGAGCACAACCTGAAGGACATCTCGCTGGAGCTGCCGCGCGATGCGCTGGTTGTCATAACGGGCCTGTCGGGCTCGGGCAAGTCGAGTCTCGCGTTCGACACGATCTACGCGGAGGGCCAGCGCCGCTACGTGGAGTCGCTGTCGGCGTACGCCAGGCAGTTCCTGGGGCAGATGGACAAGCCCGACGTGGACTCGATCGAGGGGCTCTCGCCGGCGATCTCGATCGATCAGAAGACGACCTCGCGCAACCCCCGCTCGACGGTCGGCACGGTCACCGAGATCTACGACTACCTGCGCCTGCTGTGGGCGCGCGTGGGCAAGCCGCACTGCCCGATCTGCGGGCGCCCGATCGTCGGCCAGTCGGCCGAGCAGATCATCGACCAGGTGATGGAGCTGGCCGAGGGGGCGCGCTTCATGGTGCTCGCGCCCGTCGTCAGGGGCCGCAAGGGCGAGTACGGCAAGCTGCTGGACGAGCTGCGCGCGGATGGCTTCGCGCGCGTGAAGATCGACGACCGCGTGCGCATGCTGGAGGAGTCGATCGTGCTCGACAAGCGCTACAAGCACGACATCTCCGTGGTCGTCGACCGCCTGGTGATGCGCCACGACGTGCGCAAGCGGCTGGCGGACTCGATCGAGACGGCGGTCGCGCTGGCCGACGGGCTCGTGGAGATCGAGATCGTCGGCTCCGCCAAGGACCGGAGCGAGTCCGAGCACGCCAAAGGCGCCAAGGGCTCGCGCGCTGCCGGCGGGCAGATCGTCCCCGGCGCGGCACCGGAGCCGGGGACGCTGTTCACGTTCTCCGAGCGCTTCGCGTGCCCCGAGCACGGGCCGTCGCTGGTCGAGCTCGAGCCGCGGATCTTCTCTTTCAACTCCCCGCACGGCGCCTGCGAGCGCTGCACGGGTCTCGGCTCGCAGATGGAGATCGACCCCGAGCTGGTCGTGCCCGACCCGTCGCTGTCGATCGCCGAGGGCGCGCTCGCGCCGTGGGCCAACAGCACCTCCAACTACTACGAGCAGATGACCGAGGCGATCGCCGAGCTGTACCACGTCGACGTCGACACGCCTTGGGAGGATCTGACCGACGAGCAGCGCGACGCATTCCTGTACGGGACCGGAGACGAGCCGGTGCAGGTCACCTACCGCAACCGCTACGGGCGCCGGCGCTCCTACGCGACGCGCTTCGAGGGGATCGTCAAGAACCTGCAGCGCCGCTACCGGGAGACCGACTCGGAGTGGACGCGCGAGAAGATCGAGGAGTACATGTCGCTGCGCGCGTGCCCGGTGTGCGGCGGCGCGCGGCTGCGCCCGGAGTCGCGCGCCGTGCTGGTGGCGGGCACGCGCATCGAGGACTTCTGCGCGCTGTCCGCGCACCGGGCGCTCGAGTGGCTGGAGGAGGTCGAGCTCTCGGAGACCGACAGGCACGTCGCGCGGCTGATCCTGCGCGAGATCTCAGAGCGGCTGCGCTTCCTGGAGAACGTCGGCATCGGCTACCTGTCGATGGACAGGGCGGCCGCGACGCTGTCCGGCGGGGAGGCGCAGCGCATCCGCCTGGCGACGCAGATCGGCTCCTCGCTGGTCGGCGTGCTGTACATCCTCGACGAGCCTTCGATCGGCCTGCACCAGCGCGACAACTCGAAGCTGATCGCCACGCTCGAGCGGCTGCGCGACCTGGGCAACACGGTGATCGTCGTCGAGCACGACGAGCAGACGATGCGCGCGGCGGATCACCTCGTCGACCTCGGCCCGGGAGCGGGCGAGCACGGCGGGCGGATCGTGGCGCAGGGGACCGCCGCGGAGGTCGAACGCGTGCCCGAGTCGCTGACCGGGCAGTTCCTGTCGGGGGCGCGCACGATCGAGGTGCCCAAGCGGCGGCGCACGCCGAGCGGCTACCTGGAGATCCTCGGCGCCAGCGAACACAACCTGCGCGACATCGACGTGCACATCCCGCTCGGCGTGCTGACGTGCGTGACCGGGGTCTCGGGGTCGGGCAAGTCGACGCTGGTCAACGACGTGCTCTACAAGTCGGTGGCCAACCGCCTGCATCGCGCGCGCCGGCGCCCGGGCGCGCACCGCGCGATCCATGGCCTCGACCAGCTGGACAAGATCATCGCCGTCGACCAGTCGCCGATCGGGCGCACGCCGCGCTCGAACCCGGCGACGTACACGGGGCTGTTCGACGTGATCCGCGACCTGTTCGCGAAGACCCAGGAGGCCCGTGCGCGCGGCTACAAGCCGGGGCGCTTCAGCTTCAACGTCAAGGGCGGGCGCTGCGAGGTCTGCCGCGGCGACGGGCAGATCAAGATCGAGATGCACTTCCTGCCCGACGTGTACGTCCCGTGCGAGCAGTGCCACGGCAAGCGCTACAACCGCGAGACGCTGGAGGTGCGCTTCAAGGGCAAGAGCATCGCCGACGTGCTCGAGATGCCGGTCGAGGAGGCTTTGAGCTTCTTCGAGCACATCCCGAAGATCCGCAGGCGGCTGGAGACGCTCGAGGCGGTCGGTCTCGGCTACGTGCGCCTGGGGCAGCCCGCGACGACGCTCTCAGGCGGCGAGGCCCAGCGCGTGAAGCTCGCGACCGAGCTGTCGAAGATCGCGACCGGCAACACGCTGTACATCCTCGACGAGCCCACCACAGGGCTGCACTTCGCCGACGTGCAGCGGCTGCTGGAGGTGCTCCAGCGCCTGGTCGATGCGGGCAACAGCGTGGTCGTGATCGAGCACAACCTCGACATCATCAAGAGCGCCGACCGTCTGATCGACATGGGCCCGGAGGGCGGGGAGGAGGGTGGCATGGCGATCGCGGTGGGCACGCCCGAGGAGGTCGCCGCGGAGCCGCAGTCGCACACGGGGCAGTTCCTCGCCGAGCTTCTGACGCCGGCGGTCAGGCGTCGCACCGTCAACGCCGGCAAAGGCCCGGCGCGCAAGCGGCGCGCGAAGGTCGCGGCGTAGGCGTCGCGATGGCCGCGGGCGCGGGCCAGCAGCGGCCCCCGGCGGGCGCAGCCGAGCTGGCGCGCGAGGCGCGCCTGTGGGCGCAGAAGTGGCGCTGGTATGAGCGCAACGCCCTGCCTTGGAATCGCGCGCGGATTCACTGGGAGCTGATGCGCCGCGAGGCGTTCGCGCGCTGGCCGTTGCACGGCAACGTGCTCGAGGCGTTGCGCGAGGGACGGTTGGAGATCGGCGCGAACGTGCTGCTGGAGCCCGGTGTGTGGATCACGGCGCCAGGGGCCGCGCGGGTGCGGATCGGCGCGGGGACGTTCCTCAACATGGGCGTGATGGTCGCCGCGCAGGAGCTCGTGGAGATCGGCGAGCACTGCATGCTCGCCAACGGCTGCTTCGTCTCCGACGCGAGCCATCGCTTCGACGATCCGCACAAGCCGATCACCTGGCAGGGGTTCGAGAGCAAGGGGCCGACGCGCATCGGCGATAACTGCTGGCTGGGCGCGAACGTGGTCGTGACCAGCGGCGTCACCATCGGCGGGCGCTGCGTGATCGGCGCCAACAGCGTCGTCACGCACGACATCGAGCCGTTCTCGATCGCCGCCGGCGCGCCGGCGAGGGTGATCCGCCGGGTCGAGCACAGCGCCCGACGCGGCTCTCGCGAGAACCTGTAGCGTCCCTGGCGATGGACCTCTACGAGGCGATGCGCTGCGCGCCGACGAGCCGGCGCTTCAAGCCCGATCCGGTGCCGGCCGAGGTACTCCATCGCGTGCTCGACAGCGCGCGGTTCGCCCCCAGCGGCGGCAACCGCCAGGGCTGGCGGGTGATCGCCGTCACCGACCCCGAGCGCCGCGCGGCGCTGCGCGACCTGTACCTGCCGCACTGGCGTGCCTACCTCGAGCAAACCGGCGCGGCGCGCATGCTGGCCGAGCCGGACGGCATCGACGCCCCGCGCGTGCGCATGATCCGCCGTGCCGACGACTACGCCAACGGCCTCAATCGAGTGCCGCTGCACCTGCTCGTGGGCGTGCGCCTGGAGGACTTGGCGGTCACCGACGCGCAGCTGCCCCGCCAGAGCATCGTCGGCGGCGCGTCGGTGTATCCGTTCGTCCAGAACGTGCTGCTCGGCCTGCGCGCCGAGGGGCTCGGCGCGGCGCTGACGACGCTGCTTGTGCCCGCCGAGGCGGAGGTCAGGCGCCTGCTGGAGATCCCGCAGGAGATCGCGCTCGCGGCGCACATCGGCGTCGGCTACCGCGCCGATCCCTGGCCCAGCCGGCTCGCGCGCCGCGAGGTCGAGGAGTTCGCGTTCTCCGAGCGCTACGGCGAGCCGCTGTCCTAACATCGCCGTGCTCAGCTCATGGGCGCCGTGTAGGATCGCAGCCGTGGTGCGCCGCATGCTTCCGGGGGGCGGTCGGACCGGCTCCGGCCGGCCCGCAGCGCTGAGCTGCGCCGTGGCCATGGTCAGCGCGCTGACGGTGGCCGCTGCGTGCGCGCCGGCGGCGCTTGCCAAACCGCCGAGCAAAGCGCAGCCCTCGAAATACCTGAAAGCCGACCGCGACCTGGTCGACATCTACGCCGCCGTCGAGGGGGCGAAACTCGGCGTGGTGCTTCCCGGAGGCCCCGAACGCTTCATCGAAGTGGTCGAGTCGCCCAAACGCTTCCTGACCGTGCACGCCTATGGCAAAACCTACCCCGCCGGTGCGGTCACCGACATCGCCTGGAATAGCGTCCTCACCGAAGCGATCGGCGCCAAGATCACGATCTACGGAGAATCGCACTCATCCAACCCCAGCCTCATCCGTGGCGTCGTCGCGCACGAGGTCTTCCACGTGTTCGAGGCGCGCATGTCGGGCACCGAGGCCAGAAGCGACGGCCACGCAGGCTGGCTCGAGGAGGGCGCGGCGTCGTGGGTCGAGACCGACCTCGTGAGCCACGACCCGACCGCGCGCCAGGAATGGGGGGAATATCTCCAGTCCCCCAAGCTCCCTCTGTTCCAACGCGTCTACAGCGCCCTGGGCTTCTTTGCGCACATGTCGTCGAGCCACATCTCCCCGTGGACGCACTTCAAAGCGATGTTCGAGGCTGAAAGCAGCGCGGCGTCATACGCCGCCGCCGGCGTGGGGGAAGACTTCCTGGATTCAGAGTCCTCGGTGTTCTTCCGCGAGCCGAGCTTCGGCTCCGACTGGGAACAGGAGGGGCAGGAATCCGCCACCGCCGACGGCAACGTGCCGTCCCGGACCGAGGCGTCGGTGGCGCCGGCCAAGGTGAAGGTCACCAAGGAATCCGCGCTCGGCGCAGCTCCCTACGCCGACGGGGTCTACGACCTGTCGCTCAAGAGCATGCCCGCGAGCAAGCCGGTGCTCGAACTGCTCCTGACCAAAGGCAACGCGCGGGTTCACTCGAAGGATGGCGGCGACGTCAACAAGGTCATGGACGGCAGTCTGCGCGTCTGCTCGAGCACCCACGGCTGCAACTGCCCGGGTGGGCCGCCGAGCGACTACCCGCAGATGCGCGAGGGCGATCTCGCCATCACCGGCGGCCCGACCGGTGGGCTGGTGCGACTGATCCCGGTGGCTCGCTGCGAAACGCTGGTGGGCCCGGTCTCCTGCGAACATCTGCTCCCGGGGTTCTCAAACGAACCCGAAAAGGTCGCCGGCGCGGCCGCCGGGGTGCATTTCGCGATCGAAGGCGGCAATCACGCCGCCGGGGAATACACCTACGTCTGCCTCTTCCAGGAGAAGGGCGAGCTTGAGGGCCCGGAAACCGAACAGTACTTCCACGGTGTCATCGCGGTCTCCTCGTCGGTCTCGCGGTATCCCGCAGAAGGCGACGCGACCAGGCAGATGCAGACCTATACGACCTACCCCGGTCCCTCGGGTCCCGTCGCCTACGGGCCCGTCGCGGGCGCCGGCGAAGACGCGCTTCTTGCGAGCTTCGGGGCGACGACGGGCGCGCACGGCGAACCCGAATGCGCGAGCGCGGGCGCCGTGCGGGTGCACAACGTGGTCGCCACGTTCGCGCTGGCCGGCGACGAAGAAGCCTGCGGCAGCCCCGCCGAAGCTCTGCTGAGGACCATCGCCGGCGAGCTGTGATCCTCAGGGCGCAGCGCTCGTGCCCGTTGCGATCAGCGTCCGGCTCCCGCCTGCAGTTGCTCGCGCAGCGCCGCCAGCTCGCCCGGGTCGATCGAGTACGAGTGCTCGGGGCCGGGATAGCGGCGGGTGCGGACATCCTCGGCGTAGGCGGCGACGCCGTCGTTCATCTCCTGCTGGATGTTGGCGTAGCGCTTGACGAAGCGCGCTCCGAGCCCGTCGCGGATGCCGAGCAGATCGTGGAAGACGAGCACCTGCCCGTCGGTCGCCGGGCCCGCGCCGATGCCGATCACGGGGATCTCCAGCAGCGCCATGAGCTCGTCGGTGACGGCGCTCGGGATCGCCTCGAACACGAGCGCGAAGCAGCCGGCCTCCTGCAGGGCGAGCGCCTCGGCGGCGATGCGCACGGCGGCGGCGGCCGTGCGTCCCTGCGCCTTCCAGCCGCCGAGCGCGGTCGAGGTCTGGGGGGTGAGCCCGACGTGGCCCATCACCGGGATGCCCGCGCCGACGATCGCCCGCGCTCGCTTGACCGACGCCTCGCCGCCGCCCTCCAGCTTGACGACGTCGCAGCCGGCCTCCTTGACCATGCGCATCGCGGTCGTGATCGCCTGCTCGTCGGAGACCTCGTAGGAGCCGAACGGCAGGTCGCCGATCAGCAGCGGCGTGCTCAGGCCGCGGCGCACCGCGCGCGCGAGCACGAGCATGTCGTCGAGCTCGACCGGCGTCGTCGCGTTATAGCCGAGCACGGTCGTCGCCGCCGAGTCGCCCACCAGCACGAGGTCGACGCCTGCCGCCTCGGCGGCGCGCGCGCTCGGGTAGTCATACGCGGTGACCATCACGATCGGTTCGCCCAGCCGCTTCTTCTCCATCAGCAGGGGCAGGGTCATCGGCAGGCGTCCGGGGTCGGACGGGGCCTGGATCGTGGGGCGGCTGGACATGGTGGTTCCTCTCTGACGGCCGGTTGACGCTCGCTCAGGAGAGCAGGGTCGCCACCTGCTCGTCGATCGTGACGATGCGGTTGGTGTTCGTCTCCACGTGGACCACGCGGGGCGCGTAGCGCTCCAGGTCGACCTCGTCGTAGGCGCCGTAGGAGATGACGATGATCGTGTCTCCCCGGTGCACGAGGCGGGCGGCGGCGCCGTTGACGCGCATGTCGCCGGAGCCACGCTCGCCGGGGATCGTGTAGGTCTCAAAGCGCGCGCCGTTGTCGACGTCGACGACGTGCACCTGCTCGTACTCGAGCATGTCCGCCGCCTCCAGCAGCTCCGGGTCGATCGTGATCGAGCCGACGTAGTGCAAGTCGCAGTCGGTCACCGTCGCGCGGTGGATCTTGGACTTGAGCATCACGCGCTGCATGTGGCGATCGCCTCTCCTTCGAGCGGTTGACTGGTCGGGATGGCCGCGGGCGCGAGAATCTCGTTGTCGATCAGGCGGACCTCGCCCACCCAAGCGGCCAGCGCCAGCAGCGCCTCGCCCGTCAGTGTGGCCACGGGCTCGAGCGTCTCGGGCTCGACGAGCGCCACGTACTCGGGCTCGACGTCGAACGGACGCATCGCCGCGCGCGCCGCCTCCAGCAGCGCCCGCGTCGAGCGCTCACCAGTAGCCGCCAGCGCGCGGGCGGCGTCGAGCGCGGCGGGCAGCGCGAGCGCGCGAGCGCGCTCGTCGGGCGTGAGCAGCGCGTTGCGGCTGGACATCGCCAGGCCGTCGGGCTCGCGCACCGTCGGCAGCGCCTCGATCCGCACGGGCAGGTTCAGGTCCTGCGCGAGGCGGCGGATGACCACCACCTGCTGGGCGTCCTTCTGGCCGAAGTACGCCACATCGGGCAGCGCCATGCACAGCAGCTTCGTCACGACCGTGGCCACGCCGCGGAAGTGCTCGGCGCCGCGCGCGGCGCCCTCCAGGCGCTCGGTCAGGCCCAGCACCTCGACGGTCGTGGCGAACCCCGAGGGGTAGACCTCATCGACCGACGGCGCGAACAGCAGGTCGGCGCCCGCCGCGGCCGCGAGCTCGGCGTCGCGGCGCTCGTCGCGGGGATAGCGCTCGAGGTCCGCGCGCTCGTTGAACTGGGCGGGGTTGACGAACAGGGAGACGAGCACGACGTCGCACTGCTCGCGGGCGCGTCCAATCAGCGAGAGGTGTCCGTCGTGCAGCGCGCCCATCGTGGGAACGAGCCCGATCGTGAGCCCGCCGCGGCGGGCCGGGGCGAGCGCCGCGCGCAGCTCGGCCACGGTGCGCACGCATGTCATGCGCGAAGCGAGGTTCGGTGTTTGGGGGCTCATCGGCTTCGGTCCAGTTCCCTACGGATACCGGCGCGACTTCGGATGTCCAGCGGATGCTGCGTCAGGTCCACCTCAAGCGAGCTCGTTGGCGGCCTGTGAGGGATGATACACGCGGCCGGCGGCGTGTAAATGGGCATCCGCGCTGTGTGCTCGATCGCACACTGCGCCGCCGAGAAGCGGCTCGACGCGCGCCTCACCAGGCGTCGACGCTGGGGCGCTTCTTGCCCGCGCGCCGCCACCACTCGCCGGTGTGCTCGTCGAACAGCGTCGCGATCCAGCGGCGCGAGTCGGCCGGGTCGATCACGTCGTCGATCTCGCCGTAGGCGGCCATGTTGACGCCCTCGCCGCGCTCATACGCGGCGGCGACCAGCTGCTCGAACACGCGCTCGCGCTCCTGCTCGTCCTCGATCGCGTCCAGCTCGCGGCGCATGCCCAGGCGCACCGCGCCCTCCAGGCCCATCGCGCCGAACTCCGACGTCGGCCACGCGACCGTGAACAGCGGCGCCTTGAAGCCGCCGCCGGCCATCGCCTGGGCGCCCAGCCCGTAGCCCTTGCGCAGCACGATCGTCCCCGTCGGCACGCTCACGTTGGCGCCGCCGAGGAACATGCGCGCGAAGTGGCGGACGGTCGCCGTGCGCTCGGCGTCCGGGCCGACCATGAAGCCGGGGGTGTCGCACAGGAACAGCAGGGGCAGCTCGAACGCGTCGCACAGCTGCATGAAGCGCGCGGCCTTGTCCGCGCCGTCGGCGTCGATTGCGCCGCCGAGATGCGCGGGGTCGTTGGCGATGACTCCCAGCGGGCGACCGTTGACGCGCGCGAGCGCCGTCAGCATCCCCGCCGCGAAGCCGTCGCGCAGCTCGAGCACCGAGCCCTCGTCGAACAGCGTCGCGAGCACGCGCCGCACGTCGTACACGCGCTTGCGCTGCTCCGGGATCAGGTCGCGCAGCAGCGCCTGGTCGGGCACCGATGCAGGCTCGCCCGCCCCTGTCGCGCCCTGGAAGTAGGAGAGGTAGCGCTTGGCCAGCGCGACCGCCTCCGCGTCGTCGCCCGCGCGCAGGTCCACGACGCCGTTGGCGTGCTGGACGTCGATCGGGCCGACGTCCCCGGGCTCGTGCACGCCCAGCCCGCCGCCCTCGATCATCGCCGGGCCGCCCATGCCGATGCTCGAGTCCTCGGTGGCGATCACCACGTCGCAGCAGCCGAGCAGCGCCGCGTTGCCCGCGAAGCAGTACCCGGAGGCGATGCCCACGAGCGGGACGAGGCCGCTCAGCCCGGCGAACAGCGCGAACGCCCTGCAGTCGAGTCCCGCGACGATCGGCATGTCGACGTCGCCCGGACGCCCGCCGCCGCCCTCCGCGAACAGCACCACCGGCAGCCGCCGGCGCTCCGCGACCTCGAACAGGCGGTCCTTCTTGGCGTGGTTGCGCATGCCCTGCGTGCCCGCCAGGACGGTGTAGTCGTAGGACATCGCCACGCACGGGCGGCCCCCGACCCGGCCGACCCCGCCGACCAGCCCGTCCGCGGGGGTGCGCTCGATCAGCTCCTCGCGTGAGCGCCGCCGCTCCTGGGCGGCGAACAGCAGCGGCCCGTACTCGACGAACGAGTCCGGGTCGAGCAGGTCGGCGAGGTTCTCGCGCGCCGTGCGCCGCCCGCGCTCACGGCGCCGCGCGACCGCCTCCGGGCGTGCGGCGTCCAGCCCGATCTCGTGGCGCTCGCGCACCGCGCGCAGATCCGCGCGCTCGCCGCTCGGCCGGCGCTCCGACGAGTGCGCCACCTGGCCGCCTGCGTCCGCATCGACGCCGACGCCGGCGCCGGCTCCCGGCTCCCCCTCCGGGGACGATGCGAGCGTCAAGAGCAGCTGGCCCTCCTGTACCGCGTCCCCGACGGACACGGCGAGCGCGCCGACGACGCCGTCGATCTCCGCGATCACCTCGTGCTCCATCTTCATCGCCTCGAGCACGATCAGCGCGCTGCCCGCGCCGACCCGCTCCTCGCGCCCGTATGGGATCGCGACGACGACGCCCGCGAACGGAGCCGTCACTGAGTGCTCGGGAGCGCAGGACATCGCAAGATCATCGCTCACGGGCGCCTGCGCCGGTCGGGTGGCGCATTGCTCGCGGTTCCCATGCTCGCGATCGCGCGGGCTCTCGCCGCCAGCAAATACCATCCGGCGCGTGTCCTCCCGGGAGCGTGAGCGATCGGCGTCCGAGCGGCGCGAGGCCCTCAAGGAGGTGCTCGCGCAGGCGCGCGCGTGCACGCGCTGTGCCGAGCTCGCCGCCACCCGTAGGAGCGTCGTCTTCGGCGCCGGCAACGCCGATGCGGATCTGATGTTCATCGGGGAGGCGCCCGGAGCCAGCGAGGACGAGCAGGGGCTGCCGTTCGTGGGGCGGGCGGGGAAGCTGTTGAACACGCTGCTCGGGGAGATCGGGATGGAGCGGGCGGACGTGTTCGTGGCTAACACTTTGAAGTGCAGGCCCCCCGGCAACCGCGACCCGCTGCCGATCGAGATCCAGAACTGCCAGGAGTACCTGCTGCGCCAGGTCGAGCTGATCGAGCCGACGGTGATCTGCACGCTTGGCAACTTCTCGACGAAGCTCCTGCGCGGTGACCCGACGGGGATCACGCGCCTGCACGGCCAGCCGGAGGTGCTCGTGCTTGGCCGCCGGGCGGTGCGCCTGTACCCGATCTACCACCCGGCGGCCGCGCTTTACACGCCGCGGATGCTCGAGACGCTGCGCGAGGACTTCAGGCGGCTGCCGGCGCTGCTGGCCGAGGGCGCGCCCGAGCAGCCGCCGCTGGAGCAGCTGCCGGAGCTCGCCGAGGAGTCGGAGCTTGCCGATGCGCCAGCGAGCGGTGCCAGCCAGCCGCCGCCGACGGGCGAGCGCGACTCGGAGGTCGACCAGCTTGGCCTGTTCTAGATGCTCCTGGACGCCCGTCCGCTGGTATTTTCCCTGCAAAGAAGGGGTTTTTACGGAGGCGCCGAAAAATGTTGCTCAGGTCCTAAAGTAGTTAGGCACGGCTGCCGATGAAGGTCCTGTCTCCATCCCTCCAGGAGTAACCGACCGGCCCGCGTCCCATTCTCCCGCGGGCCGGTCTTTTTTTGTGGCAAGCCGGGATGGCGGGGAGCCGCGTGCGCAGGCTTTAGAGTCTGATGGTGGCCGCGCGCAGCGTCGAAACGACTGGTCCCGCCGAGACCGAATCGCTGGGCGCCGAGCTGGCGGGCCTCCTCGACGACGGCGACGTGGTGCTCGTGCGCGGAGAGCTCGGCTCGGGCAAGACGACGCTCGTGCGCGGCGCCGCCCGCGCCCTCGGCGTCAGCGATCCCGTGACCAGCCCCACGTTCAGCATCGGGCACCGCTACGCGGCGGCCGGCGTGACCGTCTCGCACCTCGACCTCTACCGGCTGGCCGGCCTCGAGCGCGAGGACCCGGCGCTGCTGGCCGACTACCTCGGGCCGGGGCGGATCGCGTTCGTGGAGTGGCCGCAGGACACGCACGCCGAGCTCTCCGACGCGCGCATCCGCGTGACGCTCAGCCACGGTGGCGGCGACCGCCGGCGAATCGACGTCGACGGGATCGACGTCGACGAGCTCCAGCGCTCGTCTGACGACGGTGAGTCGCGATGATCGTGCTCGGCTTCGACACCTCCACGCCGTCGACCGCCGTGGCGCTGCGCCTGGCGGACGGCGGCACGACGCAGGCTCGCGACGATCCTCCCGCCGGCGCGCACCCGGGGCACGCGACGCGGCTGCTGGCGATGGCCGCCGAGGTGCTCGCGCGGGCGGGGATCGGCTGGAGCGCGATCGACCGCATCGCGGTCGGCGTCGGCCCGGGGACGTTCACGGGGCTGCGGATCGGCGTGGCCACCGCGCGCGGCCTCGCGCAATCGCTGTCGGCCGAGCTCGTCGGCGTGTCGAGCACGAGCGCGCTCGCCGCGGCGGCGCTCGCCTCCGGCGAGGCCTCCGGCAGGGCGGTGCTCGCGGTGATCGACGCGCGCCGCGGCGAGGCGTTCGCGGCCGCCTACCAGGCGGGCGAGGACGGACTGCCGGAGGAGCTGGCGGCCCCGCGCGCGCTCGCTCCCGAGCATCTCGCGAGCGTCGTCGCGGAGGCCGACGAGGCCGCCGGCGGCGCGCCGCGGAGGTGGCTGGCCGTCGGCGACGGCGCGATTCGCTTCCGCGCCCAGCTGGAGGCGGGCAGCGTGCAAGTCGCGCCGGACTCCTCGCCTCTGCACATGGTCAGCGGCGCGGCGATCTGCGAGCTTGCCATTCACCTGCAGAGCACGGGCATCGAGGAGATCCTGCCCGACTACCGCCGCCGCCCGGACGCGGAGCTAGCCTTGGAGGGCGCCGGGACAGGGAAGCGCCTTTGACATGAACGAGCGAACCGCCGCCCAGCAGCCCGTCGACGAGGCACCGCCGATCGAGATCAGGCCGTTGAGCTACCCGGACCTGCCGAACGTGATCGCGGTCGAGCGGCGCGTGTTCCCGACGCCGTGGTCGCTGGCGATGTTCGTGCTCGAGCTCTCCAAGCAGTCGGGCATCTGCCTCGCGGCGACAATCCGCACGGAGACCGGCGAGCGGCGGCTCGTCGGCTACCTGATCTGCTCGCGCTACGACACCGTGTGGCACGTGATGAACGTCGCCGTCGACACCGACTACCAGCGCCGCGGGCTCGCCTCGGCGATGCTCGCCGACCTGTACGAGCGCGTCGGCGACCCCAGGGCGCGCTTCACGCTGGAGGTGCGCCGCTCCAACCACGTCGCCATCCATCTATATGAACGAGAGGGCTTTCGCGCGGCCGGCATGCGCCGGCGCTACTACCAGGACAACGGCGAGGACGCGCTCGTCATGTGGCGCACGCCGGCGACGCTCGAAGGCTCGCTCGGCGACGTGCCCAACCCCGGGCCGGTATGACGATCCTCGCGCTGGAGACGAGCTGCGACGACACGTGCGCGGCGGTGCTCGACGCGGACGGGCGCATGCTCGCGAACGTCGTCTCCTCGCAGGAGGCGCACACGCGCTTCGGCGGCGTCGTCCCCGAGATCGCCTCGCGCCACCACCTCGAGCTCGTCAACGTGGTCGTCGAGCAGGCGCTGCAGCGCGCGCAGACGACGCTCGAGGACGTCGAGCTGGTGGCCGCCACGCAGGGGCCGGGGCTCGTGGGAGCGCTGCTCGTCGGCCTGTCGACCGCCAAGGCGCTCGCCGCCGCCAGGGAGCTGCCGTTCGCGCCCGTCGACCACCTGCAGGGCCACGTCGCCGCGAACTTCCTCGCGATCGCCGGCGAGACCCCCGACGGCAACGGCCGCGCAGGCGCCGACGCCTCGCTCACGGCGCAGGCGGCCCCCGCGGCCGAGGCGGGCCCGTTCGAGCCGCCGTTCGTGTGCCTGATCGCAAGCGGCGGGCACACGCTGCTGGCGCTCGTCACCGAGCACGACGGCTACGAGGTCCTCGGCCGGACGCTCGACGACGCCGCCGGCGAGGCGTTCGACAAGGGCGCGCGGATGCTCGGGCTCGGCTATCCGGGCGGCGCGGCGCTCGAGCGCCTGGCGGCGGACGGCGACCCGGAGGCGTTCACGTTCCCCGGATCGCCGGGCGAGCGCGGCGCCGGCGCCGGCATCCGCCGCAAGGCGTTCGCGGACAGCCTCGACTTCTCCTTCGCGGGCGTCAAGACGGCGCTGCTGTACAAGGCGCGCGAGCTGGGGGAGGACGGCGCGCAGGAGCGCGCGGCAGATCTCGCGGCCTCCTATCAGGCGGCGATCGTCGAGCGCCTGGCGGTCCGCGCCGAGCAGGCGCTCGCGCACACCGGCATCGGCCGCCTGGCGGTCGGCGGCGGCGTCGCCGCCAACGGGGCGCTGCGCCGGCGCCTGCAGAAGCTCGACGCGACGCTGCACGTGCCGCCGCGCTCGCTGTGCACGGACAACGCCGCGATGATCGCAAGCGCCGCGCGCTTCGGCGCGCGCCTGGAGTACCCCGACTACCTGGCACTCGATGCGTACGCGACCGGCGAGCGCGCCCGCTGAGCGGGCCGACGGCGTGGCCACGGCCACGATCACCGTCTACTCCAAGCCGGACTGCCACCTGTGCGAGGAGGCGATGACGGTGCTGGGGCGCCTGCGCGAGGAGCTCGGGTTCGCCCTGCGGGAGCTCGACATCACCGCCGACGACGATCTGCACCGCGCGTATTTCGAGCGCATTCCGGTGGTCGTGCTGGACGGCGAGGAGCTGTGCGAGTACCACGTCTCGGAGGCGCTCGTGCGCGAGCGTCTAGAGTCCCGGCGATGAGCTACGGAAGGTCTGGGAGATGAGCTACGGAGAACGTACGGACGCCCAAACAACGTCGCTCGCGCCCGCGCGCGACGGAGCCGGCTCGCCGAGCGAGCGCCTGTCGCTGGGCGTCGCCGCGCGCCTGTCGCGCTACCTGCAGGTGCTCACGCAGGCGAAGAAGATGGGCAAGGAGACGATCTCCTCGCAGGAGCTCTCCGACTACACGCATGTCAACTCCACCCAGATCCGCCGCGACCTGTCGGGCTTCGGCAAGTTCGGCAAGCGCGGCGTCGGCTACAACGTCGAGGCGCTCGTGTCGCAGATCCGCAAGATCCTGCGCACGGCCGGGCAGCACAACATCGGGCTGATCGGCGCGGGCCATCTCGGCCAGGCGATCGCCTCCTCGGAAATCTTCGCCGACCACGGCTTTCGCGTCGTGGCGATCTTCGACGCCGACGAGGCCAAGATCGGCACGAAGGTGGGCAGCCAGGTGGTGCGCGACATCGTCGAGCTGCGCCAGGTGGTGGAGGACGAGGACATCGTCGTGGGCGTGCTGGCGGTGCCCACGCACGCCGCCCAGGGACTGGCCGACGAGCTCGTCGACGCGGGCGTGAAGATCATCTTCAACTACTCGGAGTCGCTGCTGGACGTGCCGCCGGAGGTGACCGTCCACACCTCCAGCCCGGCGGTCGATCTGCTCTACGCGCTGTACTTCTATCTGACCTGATCCGGCGTCATGACGTGAAGCCCGCCCGCCCACCGGCGTTCGTGCGTCACACTGGACGCCCGAGCGCTCTGACCGACACCCACGCGGAAGCCAAGCGATGAACAGCCTGGACCTGGATCTTGCCGCCGAGACGTTCGCGGCCTCAGCCGACCTGACGGTCGGCATCGAGGAGGAGTTCTCGATCCTCGACCGCCAGACGCTGGCGCTGATCCCGCGCTTCGAGCGCCTGCGCGACGCCGCGCAGGACGATCCGCTGTTGAGCGAGGCCGTCGCCGGGGAGCTGATCTCCTCGGAGATCGAGATCATCTCGGGGGTCGGGGTCGATCTGCAGGATGCGCTGGCGCGCCAGCGCGAGCGTCGCCGGCGCCTGTTCGCGCTCGCCGCCGGCGAGGGCGTCGCGCTGGGCGCGACCGGGACGCATCCGTGGGCGGACTACCGCGAGCAGCCGATCATCGACACCGAGCACTACCGGCGCGTCGAGGAGGGCCTGAAATACGTCGCCTGGCGCAACAACACGTTCAGCCTGCACGTGCATGTGGGCGTGCGCGACATCGACCGCGCGGTGCGCGCGTGCGACCGCCTGCGCCCGGTGCTGCCGCTGCTGCTGGCGATCTCCGCCAACTCGCCGTTCCTCGACGGCCGCGACAGCGGCCTGCACTCGGCGCGCACGCAGAGCTTCACCAAGAGCTTCCCGCGCTGCGGCGTCCCCGACGCGTTCGGCGGCTGGCGCGCGTATCGCGAGTACATCGAGTTCCTCAAGCGGACCGGCTCGATCGTCGAGTTCACGCAGGTGTGGTGGTCGGTCAGGCCGCACTTCGCCTTCGGCACGGTGGAGGTGCGCATCTGCGACGCGCAGGCCAGCGCGCAGGAGTCCGAGGCGCTTGCGGGCTTGATGGTCGCGTGCATCGCCCAGGCGGTGCGCGACGTGGACGAGCGCGTGCCGTTCGCGGACCCGGCGCCGCGCATGATCGAGGAGAACATGTGGCGCGCGATCCGCTTCGGCCTGGACGGACGCCTGATCGATCTGAGCCGCGCGGAGGAGTATCCGGCGCGCGAGGCGATCGAGCGGCTGCTGGCGTGGACGGCGCCGGTGCGCGCGGAGCTCGCGATCGACCCGGCGTTTCCCGACCGCAACGGCGCGCAGCGCCAGCGGCAGCTGATCGAAGCGGGCGCCGCCCGCGAGGAGGTGTTCGCGGCGAGCGTGAACGAGACCACACAGAGCTATTCGGAGGAGGTGACGGTTTGAGCGCACAGGGGACGCAGCAGGGCGAGCCGACGGAGGAGGAGCTTCGCGCCGCCTACGAGGCAGAGCTGAGCCGGCTGACGAGCACGGACATGATCGCGCAGGCGGTCGTGTCGCTTTTGAACATCGGCGCGCGGCGGCTGGCGCCGGCCGGCGGCGAGGCCGCGCAGGCCGATCAACCCGCAGCCGGCCAGCGCGACCTGGCGCAGGCGCGCGACGCGATCGACGCGGTGCGCGCGCTGCTGGAGATCCTCGAGCGCAGCATCCCCCAGGAGGTCGCGCCGCTGCGCGACGCGCTGTCAAGGCTGCAGATGGCCTACGCGCGCGAGGTCGCGCCCGGCGCGGGGGCGGCCCAGGCGGGACCCGCCGGCGCCCCGGCCGCGGACGGCGACGCGGCCGCGGGCCAGGGTGCGCCCGCCGGCGCCGGCCAGACACCGGCGGGCGAGGAGCGCCCGTCCGGCCCCGGGCCGGCGGAGGCGAGCGGTAGGCTGTGGGTGCCCGGGAGGTGAGAGGTCGCCGGCCTGACATACGCCGGCCGGCACCCCGCCGGCTGGCACGATAGACTGCGCCCGCGTTTGCACCGGACGCACGCTCGTGCTGAGCCGTCCGGCCGTCAGACGTGCGCGCGACACATCCTCGCGCGGCACGCAAACCAGACCGCGGAGGATTTCTGTTGAGCAGCTTTCTGACGAACCATGGGGTCGTCGTCGGCCTTGTTTGCGCCGCCTGCGCCGTCGCGTACGGCCTGCTGACCGCACGCTCCCTGCTGGCGCTGTCGCCGGGCAACGAGCGCATGCAGTCGATCTCGCTCGCCGTCCAGCAGGGCGCACGGGCCTACCTGAACCGGCAGTACACGACGATCGCCGGGGTCGGGGTGGTCGTGTTCGTCGCGTTGATCTTCATCCAGAACATCGCCGTGGCCGCCGGCTTCGTGCTCGGCGCGGTGCTGTCGGGCTCGGCGGGCTACATCGGCATGAACGTGTCGGTGCGCGCGAACGCGCGCGTGGCGGAGGCCGCGCGCGGCGGCGTCTCGCCGGCGCTGCAGGTCGCGTTCCGCGGCGGCGCGATCACGGGTCTGCTGGTCGTGGGCCTCGCGCTGCTGGGCGTCTCCGGCTACTACGGGCTGCTGACGAGCGCGTTCGGCGAAACGCAGAAGAACGCGGTCGACGCGCTCATCGGACTCGGCTTCGGAGGCTCGCTGATCTCCGTGTTCGCGAGGCTCGGCGGCGGCATCTTCACGAAGGCGGCGGACGTGGGCGCCGACCTCGTCGGCAAGGTCGAGGCGGGGATCCCCGAGGACGATCCGCGCAACCCGGCGACGATCGCGGACAACGTCGGCGACAACGTCGGCGACTGCGCGGGCATGGCGGCCGACCTATTCGAGACCTACGCGGTGACCGCCGTCGCGGTGATGCTGCTGGGCGTGCTCACCTTCCACGAGTCCACGCGCGTGGTGCTTTACCCGCTCGTGCTCGGCGGCGCGGCGATCATCGCCTCGATCATCGGCACGTTCGCGGTGCGCTCGAAAGCGGGCAACGTCGAGCGCGCGCTCTACCAGGGCCTGATCGTCTCCGGCGTGATCGCCGGCGCGGCGTTCGCGCCGATCACCTACTGGATGATGCGCGGTCTCAGCTTCAGCCAGGTCGGCAGCGCGGTCAACACGCCCTCGTGGGGCAAGTTCTACCTGTGCTCGCTGATCGGGATCGCGGTGACGGCGCTCCTGTTCGTGATCACCGACTACTACACCTCGACGCGCTTCTCGCCGGTGAAGAAGACGGCGAAAGCGTCGGTCACCGGTCACGCGACTAACATCATCCAGGGCTTCGGCTCGGGTCTGCAGGCGACGGCGCTGCCGGCGATCGTGCTCGTGCTGGGCATCCTCGGCGCGTGGAAGCTCGCGGGCGGCGGTACGACGGGCATCTACGGCGTCGGCGTGGCGGTCATGGGCCAGCTCTCGCTGACCGGCCTGATCGTGGCGCTGGACGCGTTCGGCCCGATCACCGACAACGCGGGCGGCATCGCCGAGATGGCCGATCTCCCCGAGGAGGTCCGCAACGTGACCGACCCGCTGGACGCGGTCGGCAACACGACCAAGGCGGTCACCAAGGGCTACGCGATCGGCTCGGCGGTGATGGCCGCGGTGGTGCTGTTCGCCGGGTTCCGCCAGGAGCTCGCGGAAAAGAGCCACGGCAGCTTCATCAGCTTCGGGATCAACGAACCGCCGGTGCTGATCGGCCTGCTGCTCGGGGGCATGATGGTGTGCCTGTTCGCGTCGCTGTCGATGGAGGCGGTCGGGCGCGCGGGCGGCGCGGTCGTCGAGGAGGTGCGCCGCCAGTTCCGCGAGCACCCGGGGATCATGGACTACTCCGAAGAGCCCGACTACGCGACGTGCGTGGACATCGTCACGAAGACCGCCCAGCGCGAGATGATCCTGCCCTCGCTGCTGCCGATCGGGCTGACGGTGATCGTCGGGCTGATCGACACGCAGGCGCTCGGCGGCCTGCTGATCGGCGTGATCGTCGTCGGCTTCTTCTTCGCGGTGCTGATGACCGCGGGCGGTGGCGCGTGGGACAACGCGAAGAAGCTGATCGAGGACGGCGCCTACGGGGGCAAGGGCTCGGACGCCCACGCCGCGTCGGTCACCGGCGACACGGTCGGCGACCCCTTCAAGGACACCTCCGGGCCGGCGATCAACCCGATGATCAAGGTCGCCAACATCGTCGCGATCCTGATCATTCCGCTGATCACGTGAGTCTCGTCGGCGCACGCGCCGACGGGAATAAGCTCAGGTGAGATGAACGGCAGACAGGCGCATCGCATGAGCACGTTCGTGCTGTCGCTGCTGATGGTGGCGATCGGCGTGGCGCTGATCGTGGAGGCGGTGCTCGGGCACGCGAGCTCGATCTCGCCGCGCCTGCTGCTGGGCGTGCTGTTCATCGCTGCCGGCGGTGGGCGCTGGTACGTGGAGATCAGGAGGGCGCGCGGGCGATGAGCACGCCCGAGGGACCGAGCTCGGAGCTCGCCGAGATCGCGGCGCGCTCCCGCGTGATCGTGCGCCGCAGCATCGGCTCGCCGATCCTGTTCACGATCGTCTACTCGTCGCTGGCGAGCGCGATCTACTTCTCGCTGGGGGTGATCGCCGGGCACGCGCTGGGGCTGACGCCGCTGGTGTTCCTCGTGGCGGCGGTGCTGTACACGGTGACCGCGATGACGTACGTGGAGGGCGCGTCGCTGCACCAGGACCGCGGCGGCGCGACGGTGTTCGCGCGCTACGCGTTCAACGAGCTCGTCAGCTTCGTCGCCGGCTGGGCGATCCTGCTCGACTACGTGATCCTGATCGCGGTCACCGCGTACTCGGCGACGCAGTACCTGAAGACGTTCTGGAGCCCGCTTGGCAACCGCGGGGAGGCGCTCGGGCTGGCGCTGGTGTTCATCGCGCTGGTCGTGCTCAGCAACATCCGCGGCTTCGGCGGCAGCCGCGCGCGGCGGGTGGGCATCCTGCTGGCGGGCGACCTGGCGCTGCAGGCGTTCATCGTCGTGCTCGGCCTGGTGCTGTTCTTCAACCCGCACACGCTGACCGCGCCGATCCACCTCGGCAGCGCCCCGACGTGGTCGCAGCTGCTGTTCGCGCTGACCGTCGCGGTGATCTCGTTCACGAGCCTGGAGTCCGCGTCGGGCCTCGCGGGCGAGGTGCGCATCAGCCGCGCCGGCCTCAAGCGCCTGGTCGGGAGCACGACCGCGACGGTCGCCTTCCTGTACGTGGGCATCGCGCTCGTCGCGGTGACGGCGCTGCCCGTGCACAACGGCCACACCGAGCTCGCCAGCCGCTATCTGGACGCGCCGATGATCGGCGTCGTCAGCCACGTGCACCCGCACTGGCTCGGGCAGACGCTGATGTACCTCGTCGCGGCGACCGCCGCGGTGACGCTCGTGGCGGCCGCCAACTCGGCGATGCTCGGCCTCTCGCGGCTGGCGTACTCGCTGTCGACCAACCGCCAGATCCCCAGCGGCCTCGGGCGCCTGCACCCCGAGCGCTCGACGCCGTACGTGCTGATCGTCCTCGCCGGCGTGATCGCCGCCGCGCTGGTCGCGCCCGAGGACCTCGACTTCCTCGTCGGCATCTACGCGTTCGGCGCGCTGCTCGCGTTCACGATCGCCCACCTGTCGATCTGCCGCCTGCGCTACTCGGAGCCCGAGCGCGACCGTCCCTACCGGGTGCCGCTGTCGATCACGGTCAGGGGCGGGCAGCTGCCGCTGCCGGCGGCGTTCGGGGCGCTCGTGTCCGCCGGCGGCCTGGTGGCGGTGATGATCGTGCACGAACCCGCCCGCTACGTCGGCCTCGGCTGGATGGCCGTGGGGATCGTCCTGTACGTCTTCTACCGCCGCGCCGACGAAACCTCGCTGCTGCGCCGCGTGACCGTCTCGCCGAGCGTGCTGCGCGCCGAGCCGCCCTCAGAGCGCGACTACGGGTCGATCCTCGTGCCGCTGTTCGGCACCGACCTCGACGACGACATCGTGCAGACGGCCGCGCTGCTGGTCTCAGGCGAGCAGATGGACGAGGCGGCGATCGACGCCGCGACGATCGAGGCGGTGTGGATGTTCGTGATCCCGATGTCGCTGCCGCTGGACGCGAGCCTGCCGGAGGCGCAGATCAAGCACGCGCGCCAGGTGCTCGCGCGCGCGAAGGCGGTGGGGGAGGAGTACAACGGCGTGCACGTCGCCACCGCCACCGTGCGCACCCGCCGCGCCGGCTACGCGATCGTCGACGAGGCCCGCCGTCGCGGGGTGGAGGCGATCGTGCTCGGCGCCGAGGAGCCGTCGCTGATCCGCGGCGGCGCGCGGCTGGGGGGCCGCGGCGGGCCGCTCGAGGGCTACGTGGGAGACGTCACCAAGTACGTCATCCGCAAGGCCACCTGCCGCGTGATCGTCACCGCGCCCGCCGCGCGCGACTCGCCGGGCGAGCAGGCCCGCCGAGCCAACCGGGCCGGCGCCCCAATGGTCTAACCTGCGCACCTATGTACTTCAGTTCAGCCTCATGTTCATCCTGATCGTCGGCGCCGGCCGTGTCGGCTCGGCGGTCGCCAAGTCGGCGCTCGCCGCCGGCCACGAAGTCTCCGTCCTCGACGAGGACCCGCTCTCGCACGAGCGCCTCGACGCCGGCCAGAGCAAGAGCTGGGAGGACTCCGGCGGCCAGTTCACCGTCGGCACCGCGCTGGAGACCGACGCGCTGATCCAGGCCGGGATCGAGCGCGCGGACGCGTTCATCGCCTCGACCGCCGGCGACAACACCAACCTCGTGATCGCCCAGATCGCCCAGAAGCGCTTCGGCGTGGAGAAGTCGATCGTGCGCGTGATGGACCCCGCGCGCGCGGACTGGTACGGCGAGCAGGGGCTGCGCACGATCTCCCCGACCAAGCACGCGATCGACATGTTCGAGCGCGCGCTCGCGCCCGACACCGAGTCCGAGGCGGCGTAGAGGATGGTGCTCTAGGCATGTACGCGATCATCGCCGGCGCCGGCAAGGTCGGGCGCAACCTCGCGCGCGAGCTGATCTCCAAGGACCACGAAGTCACGCTGATCGAGTCCTCGCGCAGCTGCTACCTCGCCTGCGAGGAGGAGTTCGAGCACGCCGTGCAGTACGGCGACGCGACCGAGCTGTGGGTGCTCGAGCGCGCCGGCATCCAGCGCGCGGACCTCGTCATCGCGGTCACCGGCGACGACGAGGACAACATCCTCGTCTGCCAGGTCGCCAAGGAGAAGTACCTGTGCGAGCGCGTCATCGCGCGTGTCAACAACCCCCGCAACCACGACCACTTCAGGCTGCTGGGGATCCAGCCGGCGGTCTCCGCCACCGACCTGATCCTGCGCCTGATCGAGCACGAGGTGCCCCGCTACGGCCTCGTGCATCTGCTCGCGCTCGAAGAGGAGCGCCTGGAGATCATCGAGCTCGAGGTCGCCAACGACGCGCCCACCGTCGGCGAGAAGGTCTCCGACATCGCCCTGCCCGAGGGCTGCCTGATCATCTCCGTGCTGCGCGGCGGCTCCGGCTTCGTGCCCAAGGCCGACACCGTCATCGAAGCTGGCGACGAGGTGCTGCTCGTGCTCGACCCCGGCCTCGAGGAGGCGATCACTGCCTACTTTGCGCCGAACGGCACGCCCGCGGCGTTCTAGGACGTCGCTGGGCGGCGCGAGGCGGCGTCCTCGCTCGCTCGCGTGCTAGCGCACGCCACGCTCACTGCGTCCTTCCCTCGCTTGCCTATCGACGCCCTAGAGGCTGGAGGCTCCGCTGGGAGGTTGGCTATTCTTCTAGCCGAAGAGCACTGTCCGGGATAGTCCAATTGGCAGTGACGCCCGGTTCTGGTCCGGGAGATTGGGGTTCGAGTCCCTGTCCCGGAGCTATAGGAGCGCCCAGTAGATTCGGGGCGTTTGGCGTTATAGAAACCGCGCGCCAGAGCGCGCGCCAGGCGGCTCGTCCACGCAAATGACGACACGGCGTCGCGCCTGTATCTGACGCGGTGGGTCGTGTGCGCGAAGCACTCCGTCTGGCAGTTACGGACTCCCCGTGCCGCTTTCCGAAGGGCTCCGCAGGGATACCAGAGCCGGACGCGCGAACCGTCACCGGCGCTCGATACTGTGGCCCGATGCAATCACAAGCGCCAGCGCCGGGGCTAGGGGTCCGCTCCAGCGTTTCCTTCGAGAAGCGACTCGACGATCTCCACGAGATGCTCTATCGCCGTGGTGGCGTCCGGCCGGTGAACGCCGCGATCGAGGAGCTGACCAAGCTGCTGCTCCTTGAGGTCGTCTGCCAGCGCGACCCGCGCCTACAAGTCAGGGCGGGTCTCGGCCTATCCGAAGCGATCGATCCGGCGACGGTCATAGCGATCGACAGCGTCGATGATGTCAAGGCGGCGTTCGCGGCCGTCATCAGGCATCCGGACGTGGCTGCGCGTGTCCCGGACGGCGGGACTCAGCCGCTGTGGCCCCTTGACGAGCCTCTTCGCATCGCGCGGCCGGATGTGCTTGCCGAGGCACTGGACGTTCTGCGCGACGCCGTAGAGGCGGCAGTAGCCTCGGAGGAGGGCTACGACCCTCTCGGCACGGCATTCGATGTGTTTCTGCGCGGCCGGTACGACCACGCGGGTGGACTCGCAACACACCTGACGCCGCACACCGTCGTCACACATCTCGCTCGCCTCACGATCAGCGGTCTCGACTTGCTCGCCACCGCGCCGCGCGGCCCGGTAATCGGCGACCCCTGCTGTGGCACCGGACGCTTCTTGCTGGGCGCGATCCGCGAGCTGCGAGCGGATCTCGCGACTCTCGACCCGGAAGACCCTGAGTCTGTCCGACGCGCCCGGATGCTCGATGTCTTGAGGACGGACGGGCTCCTCGGGGCCGATCAGTCCGCCTCGTCAGTTGCGAAGGCGAGGGTCAACCTCCTCCTGCACGGCACCTCGCACCCGTTCGTCTTCGTGGTGGACGACTCGATCACTTCGAGCCATCTCGATCCACTCGTCGGCCAGCTCCGGTTGATCTTGACCAACCCGCCATTCGGAGATGGTAAGTACGACGATGCCGAGGGCATTGCACGGACAGCGCGCCTGCTGCCCACGTGTGGGCGACGGTCGCGGATAGACCCGGCACTCGCATTCGTCGTCCGCTGCCTCGACCTTCTTGCGCTCGGAGGCCGACTCGGGATCATCCTTCCGGACGGACTCGTCGATGGCCCCGCTCTCAAGCGCGCGCTGATGACAAGCTCAGGCACAGCGGCACGAGAGGCGACTATCGAGGCGAACATCAGTCTTCCGACCGTGACGTTCGCTCTCTCGGGTACCGTCGCTCGAACCAGCGCAGTGGTGATCCGAAAGGACGCCAAGTCCCGCACGACCGTCTTCATCGCGCGGGCGGACCACGTCGGATACCTGAAGCAGGCGGGGGCCTCGGTTCCTGATCCGGCCGGAGACGATCTCCCCGCGATCACTGCTGCCGCACTCGAGCGATGGACGGACGAGGGAGCGGCGCGCGAGGTGGCCGAGTCCGGTGTCTCGTTCTTGAGCGACAAGCCGCTCGCAGCGTTCGTCGACGTTGAAGGTTTGGCGAGTGTCGACCCTGGACGTATCGATCCAGCGGCGTTTGCCGCGCGTGTTGAGCTGAGAGACGCCGGAGGCCGCCGCTTCACCGACTTGATCAAGCCGGTGCGCCGACGTGCAACTAGGGCTCGCGACGACATTCCGTTTGTCTCGGTGCTTCACGTCAGTGACTTGGGCATCGTGGCGTGGCACGAAGCAATCGGGTACAAGCCGACCACTCCCGGACAAATGGCCTATCCCGGCGAGGTCATGGTATCGCTGCTCAACCCGAGCAAGCTCCGAGCTGCAGTTGTGCCAGAGGGATTCCCTGAAGTGTTGTGCTCCAGTGAGTTTGGGATCTTCGCGTGCGAGGCTGACCCGTGGGAGGTGCTCGTCCTCCTACACGATGAGCGGGTAAAGCGGCAACTCGCGCCACTCGGTCGGGGCACCTCCAGCTCGCGTCGAAGAATCGAGCACGCAGACCTCCTCAGGCTGTACGCACCCGGTGTGCCCGCCGACGAGCTTGCCGAACGCGGCGCGGCTGTGCGGGCCTCAATGGACGTGATTAAGGTCGCGACGCTGCAGCTCGCGGCAAGCTACGGCGTGGCGGAGGTCGCCGAAGCCTTGAACACCAATGACGGCGACTTGCTCACTCCTCGAGACTTGCCTCTAGCCGACTTGGCCGCTCTCGGCTGACGAAGGGGCGAGCCACACATTTCGCCGCGTACCCGGAGTCGATCTCGAGGAGGGCGACCACCCATTCGAGTTCGAGCCGTCGTCCGGGCTCGGGCAGGATGAAGCGCGCGTCAAGCACCAACACCTCGGCCAAGTCAAGATTGCCGAGTTCGTTGACGACTACGGAGTCGTCGTAACCAACCGGCGGATGAAGCTGCAGGTTGTACGTTCCGCCCTGTCGAGCGACGAGGTAGCGCTGGACCAATGACCGCCAAGCCGCGTCGGTCCGCGCGTTGATGCACCACGCCCGAACCCGCAGTTTCTTCGTGGGCTCACCGTCCCGGTCGTGGACCCGATCGAACAGCACATAAAAGGCAAATGGTGTCTCGTTGAGGTAGACAAAGCCCTTTGTCTTCTCACCTTTTGCTTCATGGGCCGCGTCCTGGGCGACGGTGCCTAGGTTGTGGTTCCAGCGCGGGCGATCGATGCCCGAGAGGATCGACGCGCTCTTGACCTCGCTTCCGTCGGCTAGGTCGAGCCCCTTGCCCTTGAACCCTTGTCCCGGTATCTGCAGGACCAGAGAACCGAGGTGCTGAGCGATGTAGCCGGTGTCGATCTGCGCGGACTGGCCGGTGATGTTCTGCCACTTGACTAGGTTCGCACGCTGGTCCACAAAAAAGTCGGAAATCAGTTCCTCTATGAGCGCCTTGCGCTCTTCGGCCGACCACGCCTCCAGCTGCGCCCCGATTTTGGCGAGCCAGGCAGCCCGGACTCGCTCTCGCTCCGCTTTCGTTAGTTTCGCCATTCGGGGCGAGGTTCGACCGCGTGATGCTGAAGTCCTCCTATCGTGGGGCGGGCAGGGTGATCATTGCGACATCCTTGGGCAACGGCCGATGGTCACGATCACCGCGACTATCCAGTTCCTGCTGCGCGCGCACCGACCGGCGCTCTACCGGGACTCCAACGCCTAGAGCACGCCGGAGGTATCGCGATGACCCGCGCCGAGCTGGCCGCCAGCGAGGTCACTGCCATGAGCGAGGCCGAAGTCGAGGCCGAAGTCAAGTTGTTCATGGAAATGGAAGGCTGGACCCGCCTCTGAGCGAGGCGGTGGACGCCTCCGATCGGTAGGACAACACGGCTGCGAGGGCCGACCGGCTCTACCGCCGAAGGCACCAGGCTGGCGAGTGTTGACGTCGAGGCCGTGTGCGAACAATCACGGCATAGGGTGGAGCGCGGTTCGAGTCCCTGTCCGGAGCTCACGACGGCCCCGCAACTCGGAGGGTCTGCGTCCTACGGCTGCGGCCCTCTCAGCGGCGCGCCGAAGTAGCGCGCGATGTCCCCCGAGAAGACGTACACCTGGAGCTGCCCGATGCGCTCGCTTGCCACGGGATGGCCGATTGCCGGCGGCAGGCTCGTCAGCGAGACCTGCCGCACGGTTCCGTCGAGCACGAGGAAGCTGCGGCTCGCCGGTCGCGGGCTGTACCAGGATGCGACGCGATGCAGCTCATAGGCGCACAGGCTCTCCGCACACGCGGCGACCGGGTAGACGTGTGTGGCGAAGTTGGATGACCACGTCAGCGGCGCCGCGTCCCAGTAGCCGGCGTACCCCACCGCGGCCGACTGCCCGGAGGCGAAGCGCGCAACCTGCCTGGCTTCCGCAGCGGTCGGGAAGCGGGTGGGGTTGGCGGTCATCTCACCGCGCAGGAGCGACATCACGCCGACGAGCGCGAAGTACGTGACGGCGGCGCTGATCAGGACGCGGCCCAGCGGACGGCGCGCCGCCAGCGGCACGAGCGCCGCCACGGCCATCAGCACGCCGACCAGGTAGCGCCCGGAGAAGCTCGCCACGGGAACCGAGCTGAGGACGAACGACGCCAGCAGCGCTACGCAGGCCGTGGCCCAGAAAGCTGCAAGGGCAACCGTGGACGGCGAGGATGCGGTCAGGAGAACGGACCGGGCTGCCCACAGCGCCACGACGACGGCGACGATCGCCAGCCCGGCGCAGACGGCGTGCAGCAGCGTGCTGGCCCCGAACGCCGCGTTGAAGACGTCGCCGTTGCCCAGCGCCGCGAGCGATTCCCACAGCACACGCACGTTGTGACCCAGATGGCTCACGCCGGTCAATCGGATCGGAAGGGTGCCCGCACCGCGGATGTTCTCGTGGTGCGCCGCCTGCACGGTTAGCGCCGCGCCGATGACGGTCATCGCCGTCGCGAGCACCGTCGCCTGCAACGGCAGCCTCGTGTCGGTTCGCGGGCGCGCCGTGCGTCCCCGGAGCCACAGCGCCAGCGCCGCGACCCAGAGCGGCAACAGCCCGGAGGGGATGAGCAGCAGGTCGGACGCCAGGGCAGGCCCGCAGGCCAGCCCCACGAGCGCCGCCGCGCCGAGCGCCGCGCCGCGCGATCGCGCCCCCGCAAGCCATATCGCCAGCCAGCCGAGCAGCGCCGCGTGCGCCCACGTCAGCCCGTGAACCGTCCAGGTCCCTAGATCCGCGACCGTGGCCGGTGAAGCCGCCAGGCCGATCGCGAGCGTGAGCAGCGCCGCGCGGCGTCCCGCCGCTCGCCACGTCCCCCACGCGAGCAGCCCCATCGTCGCGACGGCCAGAGCGAACGGGGCGGCCTCCCACAGGAAGCGATGGTCGGGCAGCGTGCGCAGGATCGACAGCGCGCCCAGCGCCTCGAACCAGGGATAGTTGCCGAGCAGCACTTCGGTGTGGCCGGGCGCCGACGCGAGCGATTGGGCGATCACCGGTCCGGATGCGATGTCGGCGTTCAGGTAGAGCGTCGTGACGATCGCTGACGAGTGAACGGCGAAGATGACGACATACGCCGCCAGCGTCAGGAGCGGAGTCGCCACCAGCGGATCGCGAACCGTGGCACGCCATTGACCGGGCCCAGGTGCGCGCACGAAGGCGGATCCTACTGGCCGGATGCGCGCCGAAAGCTACGTCAGGCCGGCATTCGCCCCTCCTGCCACAGGCCGGCGTCGTGTCGCTGCTCCAGCCAGCGCTTGGCGTCGCGTTCGCCGAGCGCGATCAGCTTGTCGATGAACTTGCGCGCGAGGAACAGGTAGCTCAGCAGCTCGCCGTGGACGGCGCTGCGTTCGGCGTTGACGAAGCGACCGAGCAGCGCGACGTCGCTGTCGCGGACGAAGCCGGAGATGCCGGCGTAGTGCTCCTTGTAGGTTTCGCGCGCCAGGCGCCCGATCTCCAGGCGATCGCACGGCGCGATGAAGATGTAGGGGATCTTGCGCCGGCGTCTGCGTTGGCCTGGCTTGGCGGCGGATCGCTCGCCGCCGGCCGATGGCTGGGCGGTCGCCGACGGCCTCGTGCGTTTGAGCGTCTCGTTGACCGTGGCCAGCGTCGCTACGTCTTCGGCGAGCTGGTCGGCGAGCACGACCTGCAGCAGCTGTGCGACGCCGTCGATCATGTCCGGTCGTCGCGCGCGCCCGGCGGGCGTCGCGGAGGAGTTCAGGCCGATCACGACGACACGGTCGGCGCCCAGCGACAGCGCCGGCTTCAGCGGCGCGTTCAGGCGCACGCCGCCGTCGCCGTACCAGCCGGCGGCGGCGGATGGCTCGCGGACCTCGACCGCCGGAAACGCGCCGGGGATCGCCGCCGACGCGAGCACGTGCTCGGGTTTGAGCACCGTGGCCGCGTAGTCGATTGCGCGTGTCGGGTCCGACTCCAGCGCCGGGCCGCCGTGATGGAAGACGACGCTGTTCGTGCTCGCGTACGCGGTCGCGACGACCGCCGCCGCCGTCAGCGTGCCGTCTTCCACGTTGTTCTCGATCCGCTCGAAGGACACCAGCCGCTCCAGCGTCCCGCGCAGCGGCGACGTGTCGAGCAGCGCGGACGGGTCCGCCCCTGGCAGGCGCGCGAACATCGCCGCCGCGCCGAGCACGCGCGCGAGCTCCGACGGCGAGGCCAGCGGGCGCAGCGCGTCGCTCCAGGACAGCGCGCGCCACATCTCCAGCGCCGCCGTCGTCGCCGCCTCGAGCGGCTGCTTCGCGCGGGCGGCCAAGAATGAGCCGTTGAGCGCGCCGATGCTGGTGCCGACGAGGATGTCCGGGGCCTGTTCGTGCTCCGACAGCGCCGGCGCCAGCGCGTTGAGCGCGCCCGCCTCATACGCGCCGCGCGCGCCGCCGCCGGCGAGCACCAGCGCGATGCGCTCGCGCTTGGGGGGCGGTTGGGTAGCTCCAGGCATGACCCGCCGCAGACTACCGCCGCGACTACGCAGCCGCCTGCGAAGTCCAGTCCCGGTACAGCTGGTAGTAGCGCCCCCCGGCGGCGATCAGCTCGTCGTGGGTGCCCTGCTCGGCGATCTGGCCGTGCTCGAGCACGACGATGCGGCCGGCCTGGCGGATGGTGGAGAGGCGGTGGGCGATGACGATCGAGGTGCGCCCGGCGAGCAGGCGGCGCATGGCGGCTTCGATGCGGCCCTCGGTGTGCAGGTCTACGTTGGAGGTCGCCTCGTCGAGGATCAGGATGCGCGGGTCGGCGATCAGCGCGCGCGCGAAGGCGATCAGCTGGCGCTGGCCGGCGGACAGCTGCGCGCCGCGCTCGCCGACCTCGGTGTCGTAGCCGCGCGGCAGCTCGGAGATGAGCTCGTCCGCGCCGACCGCCGCGGCGGCGGCGCGGACCTGCTCGTCGGAGGCGTCCGGGCGCCCGAAGGCGATGTTCTCGCGCACGCTGCCCGAGAACAGGAACGCCTCCTGCGGCACGATCCCCATCTGCGAGCGCAGCGATTGGCTGGAGACCTCCCGCAGGTCGTGCCCGTCGACGAGCACGCGCCCGCGCGTGGGGTCGTAGAAGCGCGCGGCGAGCTTCGCCATCGTCGACTTGCCGGCGCCGGTGGCGCCCACCAGCGCGATCGTCTGGCCCGCCGGCACGTCCAGGTCGACGTGCTCGAGCGCCAGCACCTCGACGTCATCCTCGGAGGGCGCTGCGCCGTTGCCGTTCGCGGCGGGCGCTCCCGCGCCGTTGCCGTCCATGGCTGCGGGTCCCGACCCGTTGCCGTCGCCCGCCGCCGCGGCGGCGTTGCCAGCCGCGCGCGGCCCCGACCGCGGGCGGTAGGCGAAGGAGACGTCCTCGAAGCGGACCTCGCCGCGGATCGGCCCGAGCGCGGGCGCGTTGGGGCGGTCTTCGAGCGTGGGCTTGGTGTCGAGCAGCTGGAAGATCTTCTCGAGCGCGGCCATGCCGGACTGGTAGGTGGTGTAGAGCTGCGAGAGCTGCTGGATCGGTTCGAACAGGAACGACAGCGTGGCGACGAAGGCGACGACCGTGCCGACGGTGATGTGGCCGTCGATCGCCTGGTAGCCGCCGTAGAGGACGATCAGCGCGAGCGCGACCCCGGAGAGCATTTCGACGCCCGGGAAGTAGGTGGCGTTGAGCCTGACGGTGACCATGTTGGCCTCGCGGTTGTCCTCGTTGAGCTCGGCGAAGCGCGCCTCGTGCGCGGGCTCCTGGCCGAAGCTGCGCACGACGCGGATGCCCGACAGCGTCTCCTGCAGGTAGCCGGTGATCGAGCCGATCGTCTCACGCGTGCGCCGGAACGCGCCGGCGGAGACGAGCCGGAACCAGATGCTCGCGCCGGCGACGAACGGGACGATGCAGAACGTCAGCAGCGCCAGGTCGACATCGAGGTACAGCAGCACGCCGATCGCGCCGATCAGCGTCAGGCCGGACTGGAACAGCGTCACGACCGAGTCGGTGACGAGGCTTTCCAGCGCCTCCACGTCGTTGGTCATGCGCGAGATCAGCACGCCCGCGGGCCGGCTCTCGTAGAAGCCGATCGGCTGGCTCTGCAGGTGCGTGAAGATGCGGATGCGCAGGTCCGAGAGCGCGCGCTGGCCGACCCAGCCGACCAGGTAGGTCTGCGCGTAGGTGGCCACCCACACGAGCAGCGCGGAGGCGAGGAAGGCGACGACGACGATCACCAGCGTGTGGATGTGGCGCTTTTCGATGCCCGAGTCGATCGCGAGCTTGGCCAGCAGCGGCGGCGCCAGCGAGGCGGCGGTGCCGAGCACGAGCGCGACGAGCATCGCCGTCGTGCGCAGGCGGTACGGGCGCAGCAGCGCCAGCAGGCCGCGCAGGTTGCGAGCGCGGCTCTCGCGGCTGGCGCGCTCGCCCGTCCACTGCTGCCCGCGCATGCCGCCCGGACCGAGGCCCACGCGCGCGCCGCCGCGGCCGCTGCCGCCCATGCCCGCGGGAGTGCTCACGGCGTCCCTCCCGCGTCGCGTTCGCCGCCGGCGCCCGCCGCCAGCAGGTGCTCGATCAGCAGCGGCGTGCCGTCGGCCGCGATGGCGCCGGCGGCCGATGAGGTGCCCGCGACGATCTCGCGGTAGAGCTCGGATGTCTCCAACAGCTGCTCGTGGTCGCCCTCGGCGAGGATCCGGCCGTGGTCGAGGACGACGATCTGGTCGGCCAGTTCGATCGTGGACAGGCGGTGGGCGATCACGAACGTCGTGCGCCCGGCCATCGCCTCGGCGAGCGCGAGCTTGATGCTCTGCTCGGTGGAGGCGTCGACGGAGGAGGTGGCGTCGTCGAGGATCAGCACGCGCGGGTTGGCGACGAGCGCCCGCGCGATCGCCAGGCGCTGGCGCTGGCCGCCTGAGAGCGTCACGCCGCGCTCGCCGACCTGCGTGTCGTAGCCGTGCGGCAGGCGCGCGATGAACTCGTGCGCCTGCGCGCGGCGCGCGGCCTGCTCGATCTCGGCCGCGCTGACCGGAGGCCCGCCCGCCCGCGCGTAGGCGATGTTCTCGGCGACGCTCGCGGAGAACAGGAACGGGTCGTCGCTGACGACCGCGACGGCGGCGCGCACCGAGCGCACGGTGACCTCGCGCACGTTCGCGCCGTCGAGCAGCACCTCGCCGGCGACGGGGTCGTACAGCCGCGAGATGAGCGCGACGAGGCTGGTCTTGCCCGAGCCCGTCGGCCCGACGAGCGCGACGGTGCGCCCGGCGGGCACGTCCAGGTCGACGTCGCGCAGCACCGCGCGCCCGCTCTGCGGCGCCGCGTGCTCGGTCTCGACGAGCGCGCTCGCGCCGAGCTCGTCGTGCGGGTCCTCGTAGCGGAGCGTCACGTCGCGCAGCTGCACGTGCCCGCTGCCGGGCGGCAGCTCGGGCGCGTTCGGCGCGTCGGTCAGGTGCGGCTCGCGGTCGAGCAGCTGGAAGATGCGCGCGCCGGAGGCGGTCGCGCGCTGGGCGAGGTTGAGCGTCACGCCGAGCGAGCGCATCGGCGTGATCAGCATGTTCACGTACAGGTAGAACGCGGTGAACTGGCCGAGCGTGAGGTGCGTGTGGATCACCTTCTCGCCGCCGACCAGCAGCACCGCCGCGAGGCCGAGCTGCGGCAGGAAGCCGATCACCGGGTTGTACGTCGCTTCCAGGCGCGTGGCGACCATCGCCTGGTTGAACACGCGCCCGACGGTGCCCCGGAAGCGCGTCAGCTGGCGGTCCTCGCGGGCGAACGCCTTGACGACGCGCACGCCGGAGATGTTCTCCTCGGCGTCGGCGGTCAGCTCGGCGATGCGCTGCTGGGTCTCCTGGATCGCCGGGCGCGCGCGGCGGCCGTAGCGGTAGGAGATGACCACCACGAACGGCACCGGCGCGAGCGCGATCAGCCCGAGCCCCGGGTTGATCGCGAGCATCACCGCGCCGGCGAGCGCGATCGTGAGGATCGACTGCAGGATGAACACGAGCCCGTAGCCGAGGAAGAAGCGCACGGCGGCGAGGTCGACGGTCGCGCGCGACATCAGCTGGCCGGTCTGCTGGTGGTCGAAGAAGCCGAGCTCCAGGCGCTGCAGCTGCGCGTACATGTGCTCGCGCAGGTCGTATTCGACGGCGAGCGAGACGCGCCCGGCGACGATCCGCCGCCAGTACATGAAGCCCCAGCGCGCGAGCACGACGGCGAGGATCACGAGCGAGACCAACAGCAGCGTGTGGCGGTCGTGGGCGAGGCCGCCGGCCGCGTGGCCGTGGACGCGCGCGGCGCCCTTCTTGATCGCCTCCACCGCGAGCCCGGTCAGCGCGGGCGCCGCGACGGTCATCACCATCGCCAGGCTCGCCAGCGCCCAGGAGATGCCCAGGCCGCGCTTGTACGGCCTCAGGAATCCGAGTAGTCGGTAGAAGGTACTCATAGTTGTGCGGTCAACCAATTATCGCAGGCGCTCATCGGGCGCCCGCGCGCTGGCCGCCGACGCCCCGTGCGGCGCCGCTCACACGCTGCTCCTAAGCTCCGCTCATGCCCGCGCCGAGCATCCCCGACCGCGACTCGCCGCAGTCCCCGCCCGCGCGCGCGGGCCTGTGCGACTCGTGCGCGCACCAGCAGCTCGTGCGCAACACGCGCGGCTCGACGTTCTCGCTGTGCAGGCGCTCGCGCGAGGACCACGACTACCCGCGCTACCCGCGCCTGCCGGTGCTCGCGTGCCCGGGCTATGAGGCGGCGCCGGCGGCTCCCGCGCGGAGCTGACGGGCCGCGCCGCGCACGGCGATCTGACGGCACCGCGCTCAGCTCGCGAGCGCGCCCACGGGCTCGGGCTGAGGCGCTTCGGGGGCGTGTCCGGTGGAGACGAAGTCGCGGCCGCGCACGAGCGCGAACGCGAGCACGGAGCCGGTCAGCGCGATCGCCGCGGCGATCGCCGCGATCGTGGTGAACGCGCCGGTGAAGCCGACGCGGTAGGAGTGCTCGAGCGCGGCGCGGGCGGCCGGGGGGAGCGTGGCGGCCATGCGGGTGACTTCGCCCGACTCCAGGAGCGTCGCGAGCTGGCCGTGGGCGGCGTGCAGCACGGCGCCGGCGTGGCCGCTTGAGCTCAGCGCGCTGGTGGTTTTGCGCGTTACGTCGTGCTGGAAGATCGCGCCGAGCCCGGCGATGCCGGTGGCGATGCCGACCTGGCGGAAGGTCGAGTTGATGCCGGAGGCCATGCCGCTGCGCTCGCGCGGCACGACGCCGATGGCGGTCGAGGCGAGCGGCGGGTTGACGAGGCCGACGCCGGCGCCGGCGAGGATGAAGCCGGGGATCAGAACCGTCCAGTGCGAGCCGGCGTTGACGCCGGTCATGAACACGAGGCCGATGCCGATCAGCAGCAGGCCGGTGCCGAGCAGCAGGCGCACGGGCATGCGCACGGTCAGCCTGCCGGCGATCGGCGCGACGGCGAACGACAGCAGCGTCGTCGGCAGGAAGCGCAGCCCCGCCTGCAGCGGGCTGTAGCCGAGCACGTCCTGGATGTAGAGGGTGAGGTACAGGAACATCGCGAAGAACGAGCTGGACAGCGTGAACGCGACGATGCTCGCGCCGGCGAACGCGGGGCAGCGAAACAGCGACAGGTCGAGCATCGGGCGGCTCTGCACGAGCTCGACGATCACGAACGCGATCAGCAGCACCGCCGCGGCCGCCAGCAGCGCGACGATCTCGGTCGAGCCCCAGCCCTTCTGGTTGCCCTGCACGAGCGCGTACACGAGCACGAACAGCGACCCGGAGAAGGTCACGAGCCCCGCCCAGTCCACGCCGGTGGCGTCGGGGTCGCGCGAGTCGAGCACCTTCGTGAGCGTGACGAACACGGCGACGGCGCCGATCGGCACGTTGACGAAGAAGATCCACTGCCAGCCGATGCCGGAGGTGATGATCCCGCCGAGCACCGGCCCGACGGCGACCGCGGCGCCGGTGACCGCGCCGAACACGCCGAACGCGGTGCCGCGCTCCCTGCCCTGGAAGGCCTGCGCGATCAGCGCGAGCGAGGTGGCGAACATCATCGCGCCGCCGGTGCCCTGCACGGCGCGTGCGAGGTTCAGCATCAGCGGCGAGCCCGACAGCCCGCAGACGGCGGAGGCGGTCGTGAACACGAGCAGGCCGGTGACGAACACGCGCCTGCGCCCGATCAGGTCGGCGACGGCGCCGGAGGTGAGCAGGAAGGCGGCGAGCGTCAGCGCGTAGGCGTTGACGACCCACTGCAGATCGGAGAAGGAGGAGTGCAGCGAGCGCTGGATGTCGGGCAGCGCGACGTTCACGACGGTGATGTCGAGCAGCAGCATGAAGATCGCGACGCAAACCGCGATCAGCGTCCACCACTTGCGCTCCAAGACCAAGACCAATCTCCTCGCTTCCGCGCGCGCGCCGGGCTTTCGCCACGCACTATATGAACGCGGACCGTTTCTTCCGATCCGCCCCGAACACCTCGCCGGCGTTACGCCTGATCCAGATGGCGCGCCAGGAACGGCACGATCTCCTGCCACAGCTTGGCGGCGGCGGCGGGCCGGTAGTTGGGCCGGTAGTCGGCGAAGAACGCGTGCCCGGCGCCCTCGTAGACGTCGACTTTGACCTCCTGGCCGCTGGCGGCCGCGCGCTCGCGCAGCTGCGCGCCGAGCTCCGGCGAGGGGTTCTGGTCCTCGGCGCCGACGGCGGCGAGCAGCGGGCAGGCGAGCTTGTCTGCGAGCTCAAGCGGCGGCGTCGGGCGCGCGGGCGTCGAGCGCTCGTCGGGCGTGGCGCGGTCGATGAAGCCGCCCCAGCAGTCGACGGCGGCGTTCAGGCGGTCGCTCGCGCCGGCGAACAGCAGCGTGTAGCGCCCGCCCATGCAGAAGCCGATGCAGCCGACCTTGCCGGAGACGTCATCGCGTGCGCGCAGGAAGTCGGCGGCGCCCTCGAGGTCGCCGAGCACGGTCTCGTCGGACATCGAGAACAGCCGCGCCATCATCGCCTGCACGTCGCCCATCGGCGGCGGGCCGCCCTCGCGCGTGTACAGGTCGACGCCAAGCGCGACGTAGCCGAGGTTGGCGAAGCGGTTGACGATGTCGCGGATGTGCTCGTTGAGTCCCATCGCCTCGTGGATCACGATCATCGCGGGGCGCGGGGGGCCGGCGGGACCCGAATCCACGGGCCGCACGAGGTAGCCGTTCACCTGCGTGCCGCCGGCGCCGGCGAACGTGAGGTCCTCACCGGCGAGGCCGGTCGGATCGGCGACCGCTCCGGGGACGCCCTCGGGGCTCCGCTTGACCGTCGCTGTTGTCATGTCGCTGCTGCCTCCTTCTCGATCGGACGGGTTCTCACAGGATCGCCTTCGGGTAGGCGCGCGTGGCCGCGACGAGCATCAGGGCGAAGAAGCCGGCCACGACCAGGAAGTCCAGCCACACCACGCCGGCGCCGCCGACTCCGACGAGCATCTGGCGCAACCCCTGCACCTCGTAGGTGAGCGGGTTCGCGTGGGCGACGACGCGCAGCCACCCGGGCATCACGCTCAACGGGTACAGCGCGCTGGAGGCGAAGAACAGCGGCATCATGATCAGCTGGCCGATGCCCATGAAGCGCTCGCGCTCCTTCACGGCGGCGGCGAGCAGCATCGACATGCACGCGAACGCGGCCGTGCCGAGCATCAGCATCGCGAGCGTCCCGACGACGCCCACGAGCGTCCAGCGCACGCCGATGCCGGCGGCGGCGAGCACGCTCAGGAGCAGCAACGCCTGCACGAGCGCGCGCACGCACGCGCCGGCGGCCTTGCCGAGCACGATCGACGAGCGCGGCAGCGGCGTGGCGAGCAGGCGCTGCAGCTGGCCCACGTCGCGCTCCCAGATGACGGCGAGCCCGAAGAAGATCGCGATGAACATCGCCGCCTGGGCCATCACGCCGGGCGCGATGTAGGCGCGGTAGTCGAGCGCGCCGAGCGTCAGCGCGTGGACGTTGCGCATCGCGGTGCCGAAGATGAACAGCCACAGCAGCGGCTGCACCGAGCGGGTGATGATGTCGATGTGGTCGTGGCGCAGCTTGCGCATCTCCGCCTGGGCCATCGCGGCGGTGCCCGCCGCGATGCGGGTGGACGCGCGCGTGGAGATGGCCTGCGGGCGCCGGCCGAGCCCCGGGCGCTCAGCCGAGACGGTGGGCGACGCGGCGCTGGGCGCGGACATCGGACAGCCTCCCTTCGTGTGCCTCCTCGATCGTTCGACCGGTGACGGCCGTGAACACCTCCTCGAGGCTCTCGCTGGCGTTGCGCGCCAGCAGCTCCGCCGGCTCGCCCTGCTCCACCAGGCGCCCCAGGTCCATGATCGCCAGGCGCTCGCAGTAGCGCTCGGCCTCCTCCATCACGTGCGTGGTGACCAGGATCGTCGTGCCGGCGTGCTCGCGCAGGGCCTCCAGGTGCTCCCACACCATTCGCCGCGCGGTCGGGTCCAGGCCGACCGTGGGCTCGTCGAGGAACAGCACCGCGGGACGGTTGAGCAGCGCGGTGGCGATCTCCAGCCGACGCAGCATCCCGCCTGAGAGCGTCCGCGCGAGGCGGCCCAGCATCGGCGCCAGCTCCATCGTCTCGATCGCCTCCTCGATGCGCTCGCGTCGCTCGCGCCTCGGCACCCCCGTGACGCGCCCGTAGAAGTCGAGGTTCTCATACGCGGTCAGCGCGCCGTCGACGGAGATCGCCTGCGGTATGTAGCCGATGCTGGCGCGCACCGCCAGGCTCTCGCCCTGGACGTCGAAGCCGGCCACCACCGCGTGTCCCGCGGTGGGCTCCAGCAGCGTCGTGAGCACGCGGATCATCGTGGTCTTGCCGGCTCCGTTGGGCCCGAGCAGCCCGAACACCTCGCCTGCGGCGACGGCGAAGGACACGCCGCCGACGGCTTCGAGCTCGTCGAAGCGCACCACGAGGTCCTCGACCAGCACCGCCGGCTGCGACGCGGGGACGCTCACGGCGGCGACCCGCCAGCGGACGCTGGCTGGGCGGCGGGCGGCGGCCCGGCGGCGGCGGGCGCGAACGCGCCCTCGGCGCGGGCGTCCAGCTCGCGGATCTTGCGCCGCGCGCGCTTGCGCGTCTCGCCCAGCTCGTGCTCGAGCTTGGCCAGCTCGGCGGCGCGGTGGCGCACGAGCTCCAGCTGGCGCTCGATGTGGCCGAGCGCCTCGCCCAGCAGCTCGCGGCGGCGCTCGGGGTCGACGTCGTCGCGGCGCAGCTGCGCGCGCACCTCGGCGCGCGCCTCCTCGGCGGTGAGCAGCGTCTTGAGCTCGTCGAGCGACACGCCGAGCAGGTCCTTCAGGCGCATCACCTCGCGCAGGCGCTCGACCTCGGCGCTGGTGTACATGCGGTGCTGTCCGGAGGGCCGCGCGGGCGCCTCGGGCAGCAGCCCGATCTCCTCGTAGTAGCGGATCGTCCGCGGCGTGGTGCCGACGAGGCGCGCGACGTCGCCGATGCGCAGGCTCATGCGGGCACCCGCAGCGTGTCCTCGGCCTGCAGCGCGGCCTCGGCCTGGACCTGCACGTGGCTGGGGCGCAGCAGGCACACGAACATGCCGACGAGCGAGACGGCGGCGAGCACCCACAGCGCGGTGTGCATGTTGGCGATGAACGGCGCGAGCTTCGCCGAGGACAGTCCTTTGGCGAGGCCGGAGAAGACGGCGAACAGCGTCGCTTTGGGCACGGCGGAGGTGACGATCGCGAGCACGAACGCGATCGACAGCACGGCGCCTGTGTTCTGCAGCAGCGTGCGCGCGCCGGCGGCGATGCCGCGCCGGTGCGCGGGCACGACGCCCATCATGGCGGCGGTGTTTGGGCTGTTGAACATGCCCGAGCCGACGCCGACGGCCGCCAGCCACAGCGCGCTCTGCCAGTACGGGGTGTGGACCTGGAGCGTTGTCATCGCGGCGAGCCCGGCGGCGCTGACGAGCATGCCGACGGCGGCGAGCGTGCGCGAGCCGTGGCGGTCGGCGTAGACGCCGGCGATGGGGGAGGCGACGAGCATGCCGAGCGCGAGCGGGATCAGCTTGATGCCGGCGTCGATCGGCGAGTCGCCCTGGGCGCCCTGGAAGTAGAAGACGAACAGGAACATCAGCGCGAAGCGCGCGAGGCCGTTGATGAACGCGGCGGCGCTGGCGGCGGCGAACAGGCGGCTGCGGAAGATGTTCAGGTCGAGCATCGGCGCGCGCGAGCGTTTCTCGATCGCGACCCACAGCGGCAGCAGCACGGCGGCGGCGATCAGGCCGCCGATCACCACCGGGTCGTTCCAGCCGCTGAGCCCGCCGCGCGAGACGGCGAGCACGAGGCCGGTGAGGCCGACGACGAACGTGGTGGTGCCGAGCACGTCGTAGCCGCGGACGGAGTCCGGTTTGGCGAGCTCGCGCAGGATCAGCGCGCCCCATGTGGCGCCGGCGAGCGCGAACGGGACGTTGAACCAGAACACCCAGTGCCAGGAGATGGACACGAGCGCGCCGCCGAGCACCGGGCCGAGCACCAGCCCGATGGCGGCGACCATCGTGTTGGCGCCCATCGCCAGGCCGAGCTCCCCCTTGGGGAACGCGTCGGTGACCAGCGCGGCGGCGTTGGCGAACAGGAACGCCGAGCCGATGCCCTGCAGCACGCGCCACAGGATCAGCACGGTGGCGTCGGAGGAGAAGCCCGCGCCGAGCGAGGCGAGCGCGAACACGACGAAGCCGCCGACGTACGCGCGCTTGCGCCCGAACAGGTCGCTCAGGCGCCCGGCCATGAGCACGAGCACGGTCGCGGCGATCAGGTAGGCGAGGATCACCCACACGAGCGCGAGCAGGCTGGTGTGCAGCGAGCGCTCGAGGTCGGGCAGCGCGATGATCAGCGTGCCCGAGTTGGTCGCCGCGAGCAGCATGCCGAGGCTCGTGCACGACAGCGCCCACCACTTGTAGTGCTCGTGGCCGGCCGCGACGCCGAACCTCGACTCCGGCGGGCGGCCCGGAGCCTGCGCGGTCTTCGCGGCTGTTGAATCTGACGTGAACGTAAAGATCACTATAACAGGAGGCCCGGGCGCCGCCCGGCCCGCGGCGCGCCGGTATCCGTGGCTTCGGAGGCCGCTGCGTGCGTGCTAAAACGAGCGGCATGTCAACGAGCGAGCCGAAGGTCGTGAAGTCGGAGCAGGAGTGGCGCGAGCAGCTGACGCCGGCGCAGTACGACGTGCTGCGCAAGGCGGGCACGGAGCCGCCGTTCACGGGCGAGTACGTGTACAACAAGGAGTCCGGCGACTACCGCTGCGTGGGGTGCGGGGCGGTGCTGTTCGGCGCGGACACGAAGTTCGACTCGGGCACGGGCTGGCCGAGCTTCACCGAGCCGGCGGTTGCGGAGGCGGTCGAGCTGCGCCCGGACAACAGCCTGTTCATGCGCCGCACGGAGGTTCTCTGCCGCGCGTGCGGCGGGCACCTGGGGCACGTGTTCGACGACGGCCCGGGGCCGACCGGCCAGCGCTACTGCATCAACTCTGCGGCGTTGTCGTTCGACCCGGCCGGGTAGCCCGCCCGCGGGCATGAGCGGGTAGCCTCCGCGCGGTCATGATCATGTTCGAGCAGTCGCGGCGGCTGTCGGAGCCGCTGCGATGGGGGCGGCGCGAGAAGACGATCGTGGCGGTGCTGCTGACGTGCGTGGCGCTGGCGGTGATCGGGCTGGGAGCCTACGCGCTGACCAGCGGCGCGCCCGCGCGCAGGGACTGCATCAGCCTGACGTTCGCGAGCACGCTGGGCGCCGCCAACGTCCACGAGTGCGGCGCTCAGGCCAGGCGCCTGTGCGCGACGCCGAACCCGAGCAGCGAGTTCGCCCAGGAACTGGGCGAGGAGTGCAGGCGCCTCGGGTACCCGCTCGGCGCGGGCTGACACGGCCAAGACGCGGCGTCTAGACAAATGTCGAAACGCTCTGGCCAAGTGTTGGCCAGGATGGCCCTACCGAGGCTCCCAGATGCCGGATTTCATACCGGGACTGTCATCGGTGAGCGGCGTTCGCCCTGCGTGGGGGACTCAGCGGCACCGCAAACAACGGTAGGAACGGAGGCACATGACCTGGCTGTCATACCCAAGTTGGCTGAACGCGGGGGACAACTCATGGCAGATGACCGCCGCGACGTTCGTCGGGCTGATGAGCCTGCCGGGACTCGCGGTCCTGTACGGCGGCGTCATGCAGAAGCGCTGGTCGGTCAACGCGATGATGCTCACATTCGTGGCGTTCTGCGTGACGCTCATCGTGTGGGTCCTGTGGGCGTTCAAGATGGGTTTCGGCCCGCCGATCGCGCACAGCGGCTCGGGTGTCTTCGGGACCAAAGGCTTCCTGGGAACGTTCCTGGGCGAACCGGGCAGCGTCCTCAGCCACACGGCTGAGGAGGGCCAGGCGGAAATCAAGTCGATCACGACCGGGCCGCCGTTCCACTTCCCGGAGTCCTCGCTCGTGTACTTCCAGTTCGTGTTCGCCGCGATCACGCCGATCCTGGCGCTCGGCTCGGTCCTCGGCCGCGTCAACTTCAAGGCGTGGATCCCGTACGTGGCGCTGTGGATCACGTGCGTGTACGCGGTCAACGCGTTCCTGCTGTGGGGCGGCGGCTACTTCGCCGCGCACGGCGCCCTGGACTACTCCGGTGGTTACGTGATCCACCTGTCGGCGGGCATCTCAGGATTCGTGTTCGCGGCGGTGATCGGTCCACGATTGCAACGCGATCGCGAGGTCGACGCGCCGAACAACCTGCTGATGCTCGCGGTGGGCGCCGGTCTGCTGTGGCTCGGCTGGAACGGGTTCAACGGCGGAGACTCCTACTACGCCGGCGCGGACGCCTCGGCGGCGGTGCTCAACACCAACCTGTGCACCGCGGTGGCGATGATGGTGTGGATCGCGTGGGACTACATCTACCGCGACAAGCCGTCGATGATCGGCGCGGTCAACGGCATGATCACCGGCCTCGTGGGCATCACGCCGGCGGCAGGGTTCGTCAACGGCTGGGGCGCGATCATCATCGGCGTCGTCGACGCGACGATCGTGTGGATGGCGATCCGCTACCTCAGCCGCGTGCGACCATTCAGGAACGTCGACGACACCCTGGGGGTGATCTTCACGCACGGCATCGCCGGCCTGTTCGGCGGTCTGCTGGTCGGGCTGCTGGCCGATCCGGCGATCGTCGAGTACGCGGGCGCGGGCGGTGGCGCGACGAACCTGCCAGGGGTCGAGGGCCTGCTCCTCGGCGGCGGCTGGACGCTGCTGCGCTGGCAGGCCGAGTCCGCGGCGTGGGTGATCGCCTACACCGCGGTGATGACGTTCATCATCCTCAAGGTGGTCGGCATCTTCATCCCGTTGCGTCTCAGCGACGAGGAGCTGGAGATCGGCGATCACGCGATCCACGGCAACGAGGTCTACCCCTCGGACGTGCCGACGCTCGGTGGTCCGCACCCACCGGCGTGGCAGCCGACGCCGGCGGCGGGCGCCGCGGGCGCGTAGGCCAGGCAGCTCTGTCCCAACGCAGGCGCGTCCTCCCCACGGGCGCGCCTGCCTCCGGGGAGCAGGACGGGTCGGCGGCTCCGCTTCGGCGGAGCCGCTGCTCGTTTGGCGGGGGCGCTGGGCACCGCGGCTCGCGCGGCGGGCGCGAACCGGGTGCGGTGGAGACGGGTGGCGGGCGCCGCTTCAGCTGGCGGCGATGCCGACCGGGCAGGAGACGCCGGTGCCGCCCAGCCCGCAGTAGCCGCCGGGGTTCTTGGCGAGGTACTGCTGGTGGTAGGACTCGGCGTAGTAGAAGGGGTGGCGCTGCGGGTCGTATTCGGCGAGCCCGGTGGTGATCGTCCCGTGGCCGGCCGCGGAGAGCACCTGCTGGTAGGCGGCGAGCGAGGCCTCGGCGGCGGCGCGCTGCGCCTCGCCGTTCCACATGATCAGCGAGCGGTACTGGCTGCCGACGTCGTTGCCCTGGCGCATGCCCTGGGTCGGGTCGTGCCCCTCCCAGAACAGCCGCAGCATCTCCTGGTAGCTGGTCTTGGCGGTGTCGAAGGCGACGAGCACGACCTCGGCGTGGCCGGTGCGCCCGCTGCAGACCTCCTCGTATGTGGGGTTGGGGGTGGTCCCGCCGGCGTAGCCGACGGCGGTGCTGTATACGCCGTCCGCTTCCCAGAAGATCTGCTCGGCGCCCCAGAAGCAGCCCATGCCGAAGATGGCGGTCTCCACGCCGTCGGGAAACGGTCCCTTCAGCGGCGTGCCGAGCACGTCGTGGCGGTCGGGAACACGCATCTCCTGCTGGCGTCCGGGGAGCGCGGAGGCGGCGTCGACCATCGCTGTGTCACGTCCGAAAAGTCTCATGAAAAGCAGGCTAGCGCGGCTCGAGCACGAACACGGCGATCTCTCGCGAGGTCGTCTCGTCGTACTGCGCGAAGCCTGCGTACTGCTCGTTCATCTTGCGCCACAGCTCGGCGCGCTCCTCGCCCTCGGCGACCCGCGCGCGCACCTGCCGGCGCTCGCCGCGGATCTCCACCTCGGCGTCGGGGTTGGCGATGAGGTTGTACGACCACGCGGGCGCGTGGTTGTTGCCGCCGTTGGAGCTGATCACGACCAGCCGCTCGCCGTCGGCGAGATACAGCACAGGTGCGGTGCGCGGCTGCCCGGAGCGCCGCCCGATCGAGGTGAGCAGCATCACGGGGGCGCGCCCGACCTTGTTCATCAGCCGCCCGCGCGTGGCGCGGTAGATCGGCACGTTTAGCTTGCCCCACGCGCGCAGGGCGCCCGCGGGCATCAGGATCGAGAGCCGTGCGTAGGCGCGATCGCTGGGCACAGGCGGAGTATGCCACCGCCTGACGCCGCGGATGCTCTTCGTCGCGGGGTCAGGCGGTGGATTAGAGTGCGCGCCCATGTCGGCGGTCGTGCGCTACGAGGTCACCGGGCGGATCGCGCGGATCACGCTCGACCGTCCCGAGCGCGGCAACGGGATCACGCGCCAGCTGATCGCGGAGCTGGTGGAGTGCGTCGAGCAAGCCGACCTGGACCCTGCGGTGCACGTGCTGGCGCTGTCGGGCGCGGGGCCGGGCTTCTGCGGCGGCTACGACCTGGTGGAGAGCGCCGAGGGCGCGGGCGTGGGGCAGGGGGCGGGCGCGTCGGCGGCTGCGGCAGGCGCGCCGAGCGGCTCGCCGCTCGATCCGGCGGTGATCGCGGCCAATCACGACCCGGAGGCGACGTGGGACCCGATGGTGGACTACGCGATGATGGGCCGCAACGTGCGCGGCTTCATGAGTCTCGTGCGCTGCGGCAAGCCGGTGGTGTGCATGGTGCACGGCTTCTGCGTGGCGGGCGGCACGGACATGGCGCTGTGCTCGGACCTGCTGCTGATCGCGGATGACGCGAAGATCGGCTACCCGCCGGCGCGCGTGTGGGGCTCGCCGACGACGGCGCTGTGGGCGCAGCGCATCGGCGCGCAGCGCGCCAAGCGCCTGCTGTTCACGGGCGACTCGCTGTCGGGCAGGGAGGCGCTTGAGTGGGGCCTTGCGATCGAGGCGCCGCCGGCTGAGCAGCTGGTGGCGCGCACGGAGATCCTGCTCGAGCGGATCGCGCGGATGCCGGTGAACCAGCTGATGATGATGAAGCTGCTGGTCAACCAGACGCTGGACGCGCAGGGCCTGCACGGCGCACAGGTGCTGGGGACGGTGTTCGACGGGATCGCCCGTCATACGGCCGAGGGCCACGCGTTCCGCGCGCGCGCCGCGGAGGCTGGCTTCCGCGAGGCGGTGCGCGAGCGCGACGAGCCGTTCGGCGACCTGGGACGCTCGACCTTCAAGGGCTGAAAGCGCGTTCCAGAGGGCCACGTTCGCGCGCATATGCGATCGTACGATTGTGGCGATCATCCGCGTGAGCAGACCGCTTGGCCGTGAGCTACAGCGCGTATTTCCATCGCGGCCGTTCAACGTGCGCTTCTGGGACGGCGGCAGCGTCGCGGCGACGGTTCCGCAGGCGCCGACGTTCTTCGTGCGCCGGCCGGTGGCGCTCGCGCACTTCCTGTCGGCGCCGGGGACGCTGGGCCTCGGCCGCGCGTACGTCGACGGCTCGCTGACGGTCGACGACCTCGACCGCGCGCTGCTGGTGGTCGACGAATTCGAGCCGCCGGAGCTGAGCGTCGCCGACCGCGTGCGCCTGGGCCTGGCGACGGCGGTTGCGGCGCTGCCGGGCGGGCTGCCGCGGCGCCCGGGCCTGGAGCTGACGCTGCGCGGGCGGCTGCACAGCGCGGAGCGCGACGCGGCGGCGGTGCGCTACCACTACGACGTCGGCAACGACTTCTTCTCGCTGTTCCTGGACGAGTCGATGACGTACAGCTGCGCGATCTTCTCCAGGGGCGCGCAGACGCTGGAGGAGGCGCAGCGCACGAAACTCGACCTGGTGGCGGGCAAGCTGGAGCTGAAGCCGGGGATGCGCGTGCTGGACGTCGGCTGCGGCTGGGGCAGCTTCGCGATCCACGCGGCGCGCGAGCACGGGGTGCAGGTCGTGGGCATCACGCTGTCTGGGCCGCAGGCCGCGCGCGCGCGCGAGCGCGTCGCCGACGCGGGCCTCAGCGAGCAGATCGAGATCCGCGTGCAGGACTACCGCGAGCTGCCGCAGGCGTCGTTCGACGCGATCGCGAGCATAGGGATGTCCGAGCACGTGGGGGAGGCGCAGGTCGACGTGTACGCGCGCTCGCTGTTCGGCCTGCTGCGCCCCGACGGGCTGCTGCTCAACCACGCGATCGCCGCGCTCAACCCCGACGCGACGCCGCTGGAGGACCTGTTCTCCACGCGCTACGTGTTTCCCGACGGCGAGCCGCTGCCGCTCTCGCGCGTGCAGCTGGCGCTCGAGCGCGCCGGCTTCCACACCGAGCACGTGGAGGGCTTCCGCGAGGACTACGCGGCGACGCTGCGCCGCTGGACGCAGCGGCTGGACGAGCACCTGCCGGAGGCCGAGGCGCTCGCCGGCGTCGAGCGCACGCGCGTCTGGCGGCTGTATCTGCGCGCCGCCGGCCAGGGCTTCGAACAGGGCCTGACAGCCGTCTACCAGGTCAAAGCCCGCCGACCGCTGTAGAATGGCTCGACCTTGCGGATGTAGCTCAGCTGGCTAGAGCGTCGCCTTGCCATGGCGAAGGTCGAGGGTTCGAATCCCTTCATCCGCTTGTAGTGCGCGGGGTGGCACTGTGGTTTTCCACGGAAGCGCGTGCACCTTCCGGGGTGAAGCTTAGGGGCATGTCGACCCGAAGCCTTCGCATTGTTCTGAGCTCGCTGGCGATGACTGCAGCGTCCCTCGCGCTGGCCGGCTGCGGCGCGAGCGGCCCAACACGATCCCAGTACCGCGCTCGCGCGGAGGCGATCTGCCAGCCGGCGCGTGCCCAGGTTACGCCCCTGATACAGCAGGTCGCCAGCGCGCTGGCAGCCCCGGGCGGGGTTCGTAGTTCCCAAGAGCAGCTGGCAGCGGCCCTACAGGACCTGTACGGCGTCGCCGCGTCCTACCTTGCCCGGCTTGAGGGCCTCAAGCAGCCGAGCGGCGACCATGCGGCAATCGAGCGCTTCCTGGAGTCGCTCTCGGAGGTCGTCGCCGGCATCGGTCGCGCAGGGGCCATGGTGCGTGGGGGCGCCGTTTCGCCGGCGATCCGACAGCTGCTGGAGCTGGAGCCGACGCAGCAGGAGGCCAACACCGCCGCGCAGGCTTACGGACTCACGGAGTGCGCGGCGGTCCTCCCTGCGTTGCGAGAAGTCAAGTCCCCGCAATCGGAGAAGTCTCCGACCGGATGAGCTGGGCGTGAGCCGCCCCACGGTGCGCAACTGGATTGGCAAGGGTCTGCTTGGAACGCTCGAAGTCGTCTGCGATCGAGTTTGGTTGCGCGTTGTGCCGTTCGAGCGCCCTGCTGCTCGTCAGGTCCTCGACGTCAACCACCTCCGTCTCCCTCCCCGCCGGCGTCCTGCTGCGCCAGCTCCTCCGCTCGAGACATGACTTCGCCGAGGCTGACGCCCATGCCATCGCAGAGCCGTTTGAGGGTCTCGTAGGTCGGGTTGCCCTGGCCTTTGAGGTACTTGCTGACGAGCTTGTAGTCGATCCCGGTGCGGTCGGCGAGCTTGGCTCGGCTCAGCCCCTTCTCCGCGATCACGACCTTCATCACCCACCCGATCGCCGTGAACTCCTGGGTGCGTCGTGCCGGCCTGTCGTGAGCTGCCATGGCCGGCAGCTTTACGCAAACCGACGAGCAGGACATAGGGCATATAAATAGAAACCGTCTCAGACGATTGTCCGCAACCGCAATTTGGGAGCTTTTCGTTCCGGTGAGCCAGCGAGAACAACAGGATCTGCTCCTCCTAGGCCGGGCGATCGGCCAGATCCGCGAGGAGCGGGACACCACCGCGGAGGATCTCGCGGCGGCGAGCGACGTCGAGCTCGCTCAGATCCAGGCGCTGGAAGCCGGTCGCGTGGACCCAACATACGAGCTGCTGCTGGCGCTCGCCGAAGCTCTCGGCGTGCGGCCGTCGGCGTTCGTCATCCGAGCTGAAGCGCTCGCCGCGGAGGATCGAGCCGGGGAGGGGTCGAGCCGCGAGGATTGAGCGCGAGATCCTCGCCCGCAGCCACGTCGCCCGCCTGCCACTCCCGCATGAACGCCTCCGCGTCCTCGGCCGCGAGCGGCCGCGCGAACAGGTAGCCCTGGCCGCTGTCGCAGCACTCGTCCCGCAGCAGCGACAGCTGGTCGGGCAGCTCGATACCCTCGGCGACGGTCTCCATGGAGAGCGCCTTGCCGAGCTGCACGAGCGTGCGCAGCAGCGTCTCGCCTTCGGGGTTCTCGCTGAGCTGCGAGAGGAACGAGCGGTCGATCTTCAGCGCGTCGACGGGGAACTGTTTGAGGTGCGCGAAGGAGGAGTAGCCGGTGCCGAAGTCGTCGATCGCGATGCGCGCGCCGAGCTCCTTGATCGCGTGCAGGCGCCGCGCGGTGTGCTCGGGGCTGCGCATCAGCGCCGTCTCTGTGATCTCCAGCGTCAGCGCCTGCGCGGGCAGCCCGCTGTGCGCGAGCGCCGCGTGCACGTCGCCGATGAACTGGTCGGTCTCCAGCTGGCGCGCGGAGACGTTCACCGCGACGCCCACCGGGCGGCCGTCCTGCCGCCAGCGCGCGCCCTGGCGGCAGGCCTCCTCGAGCACCCACCTGCCGACCTCCACGATCAGCCCCGTCTCCTCCAGCAGCGGGATGAAGTCGTTTGGCTGCACGAGGCCGCGCGCGCGGCTGTTCCAGCGGATCAGAGCCTCCACGCCCGTGGGCGTCATCCCCTGCAGGTCGAACGTCGGCTGGTAGAGCAGGAAGAACTCGGCGCGCTCGAGCGCGCCGCGCAGCTCCATCTCCAGCTCCATGCGGCTCTGCACGCTGTCGTGCATGCGCGACTCGAACACCACGTGGCGGTCCTTGCCGTCCCACTTCGCGCGGTGCATGGCGATGTCGGCGTCGCGCAGGAAGTCGTCGACGCACACGCGCTCGCCGGCGGCCACGCCGATGCTGGCGGTCACCGTAAGACCCACTTGCTCCCTGCCGGCGAGCATGAACGGCGCTCGCAGCGCCTCGCGCAGCCGGCTGGCGATCAGCTCCGCGTCGGCGAGCTTGGGCACCTCTTCGGCGAGCACCACGAACTCGTCGCCGCCGATGCGCCCGAGCGCGTCGCTGTCGCGCACGGTGTCGTCGAGCCGCGCGGCGATCGCCTGCAGGAGCTGGTCGCCGACGGCGTGTCCGAGCGTGTCGTTGATCGCGGTGAAGTTGTCGAGGTCGATCACCAGCGCGGCGACCGGCGTGCGCAGGCGCCGCGCGCGGGCGAGCATCTGCTCGCCGCGGTCGAGGATCAGCGTGCGGTTGGGCAGGCCCGTCAGCTGGTCGTGGGTCGCCATGAACGCCAGCTCCTCCTCGCGGCGCGTGAGCTCGTCGGCGATGTGGGCGCGCTCCTGCTCGAAGGTCTCGCACATGCGCACGAGCGTCACGTCGATCGATTGCTGCACCATCGAAGCCGCCTGCGCGAGCGCCGCGGCCGAGATCCCGTGCTCGCGCGCCCGCTCCTGCAGCAGCTCCACGATCGCGTCGCGCCAGTGCAGGCAGCGCTTGGTCACCTCGTGCAGCGGCGCCGCGCTCTGCGCCGCCAGCTGACCGTACGTGCGCCACGCTTCGCGTCCCGTCTCGCGCCCGTCGCGCGGATCGCCGCCAGCCATCCACTTTGCCACCGCCGCCGTCGAGCTCCTGCCGATGCGCTCGAAGCTGTCCACGACCACCGTGTCGAGTGTCGCGCCCGATCCCCGCGACGCGCCGTCCACGCGCGCGATCGTCCGGCGCAGCACCTCCTCGACGTCGGCGCCAAGCGCCTCGCCGAGGCGTCGGACCTCGTGCTCGTGGCTTCCTGCCTCGGGCGCCTGGAGTTTTGCCGGTGCGCGCATCATCCCTCCAGGGGTGTGAGCTGATCCATCATCTCAGCCCAAGGAGTCGGCGTTTTCGGTCTCTTTCTTGAGAATGACTTGTATTGAATAGACGACTAACTTCCACTAGGTCTAATTGGAAGGCGCCGTAGGGAGGTAGCGGCCGCCGTCGCCGCGGGCGAGCAGCCCCATCAGCTCCAGCTCGCTGAGCGCCAGCAGCGCCTCCGCCGCGTCCACGCCGGCGCGCGTGAGCTTGTCGGGCGTGTCGCATCCGGCGCCGACGCGCTCGAGCGTCAGTCGCAGCTCGCGGCGCAGTCCGGATTGGGAATCCTCGCCGCTCGCCGTCGCACCCGCCGACACCGGCGCCCATGCCGACCCCGACGCCGACGAGCGTCTGCCGGCCGCCGCCTCGCCGCACCGATACAGCAGCTCGAGCACGTCGCCCGGCCCGCGCACGAGGCTCGCGCCGTCCATCAGCAGCGCGTGCGTGCCGCGGGAAAGGGGGGAGGTGACGCGGCCGGGGATCGCGGCGACGGTCCGTCCGCGCGCCCGCGCGAGCCGCGCCGCGAACAGGTCCTCCGCCGTCTCGTCCGCCTCGACGAGGACCGCCACCGACGCCAGCTCCACAAGGATGCGCGCGCTCGCGAGCTGCCCCCAGCGGCGTCCGGCGCAGTCGTGCGGCAGCTCAGAGACGGCGCAGCCGGCGTGCACGACGCGCTCGTACAGCGAGCGCCAGCGCGCGGGGCAGGCCACGCCGAGCCCGCCGCCCATCACCGCGATGCTCCCCGCGCCCGCCTCCAGCGCGCCCGCGTGCGCCGCCGCCGCGATCCCGTCGGTCACGCTCCCCGCCACGCTGACGCCGCTCGCGGCCAGCCCGCGCGCGAGGCCCCGCGCCATCTCGATCCCGTAGTCGCTCGCCCGCGTGCTCCCGAGCACCGCCACCACCGGCGCGCTCGCTAGCTCCGCCAGGCGCGCGGCGCCGCCGGCGACCTCGAGCATGTGCGGCGCCGCCGGGCCGTCGAGCGCGTGCGGGTAGTCGCGGCGGTGGTGGCAGATCGTCTCCACATCGGCCTCGATGCCGCCCTGCGCATCGGTCTCGCGCATGCGCGTCCGGGTCTCCTCCACGGGCGGCTCGCTGCCAAAGCGCGCGTACTGCGCATGCAGATCCGCTTTGCGCGTCCCCGCGACCGCCCGGAGCAGCTCCTCGTCGGCGAGCGCCAGCAGCTCGATCAGGCGCCAGCGGTCGCGCGCGCAGCAGTCGAGCGGTCCGCTCAGCATCGACAGCAGCCAGCTGCGCCGCGCGCAGCGCGCGCAGGCGCCCGGCTCACCGCCCGTCCGACCCGCCGCGCTCATGCCGCGCGGTTGCCCGTGACCGTCGGCTCGGGACGCAGCGCGAGCGCCGCGCCGAGATCCTGAGCGCGTACGCGCTCGCTTCCGTCCAGGTCGGCGATCGTGCGCGCGACGCGCAGCACGCGGTGCTCGCCGCGCGCGCTCAGCATTCCTCGCCGGCTGGCGGCGCGCAGCATCTCCTGGCCGCGCGCGTCGAGCCGCACGTGCCGCTGCAGCATGCGCACGTCCATGTGCGCGTTGACCGCCACGTCGTCTCCCGCCAGCCGCGCCGCTTGGCGCGCGCGGGCGTCCAGCACCCGCTCGCGCGCCCGCGCGGAGCTCGTCAGCGCCGGCGCGCGCGGATCGTCCGCGACCTCGCGCCGGAGAACGCTCGCCAGGTCGATGCGATCGAGCAGCGGGCCGCTCAGCCGCCGGCGGTGGCGCGCCATGTCCGCTTCGCCGCACCCGCAGCGGTCCCCGTCGCCCGCGTAGCCGCACGGGCACGGGTTGGTGGCGGCGACGAGCATGAAGCGCGCGGGGTACACGGCCGAGTGATTCGCCCGCGCGATCGCCACGCGCCCGTCCTCCAGCGGCTGGCGCAAGGCCTCGAGCGTCGCGCGCGAGAACTCGGAGAGCTCGTCCAGGAACAGCACGCCGTTGTGCGCCAGCACCACCTCGCCGACCGACCCGCGGCTCGCGCCGCCGACGAGGCCCGCCGCCGTGATCGAGTGGTGCGGGGCGCGGAACGGCCGGCGCGTGGCCAGCGCGTCGACGCGCTCGCCCGTCAGGCTGTGGATGCGCGTCACCTCGACCGCCTCCGCGCTGCTCAGCGGCGGCAGGATCGAGGCGATCCGCTGCGCGAGCATCGTCTTGCCCGTGCCGGGAGGACCGCTCAGCAGCGCGTTGTGCCCGCCCGCGGCGGCGATCACGATCGCCCGCACGGCGTGCTCCTGGCCGCGCACGTCGCCCAGGTCCGGTCCCGCCAGGCCGTCGCCGTCCGCGGGACGCCCACCCGCTTCCTCGTCCCGCGCCCGCTCGCCGGCGCCAGCCCTCGCACTCGCCCCGGCACGCTCGGGCAGCGCGTCCCCGGGGCCGCCGCTGCACACGCGCACGGCGCTGCGCAGGTGCTCGACGACGGTCACCTCCAGGCCGTCGATCAGGCGCGCCTCGTGCGCGCTGGCGCCGGCGAGCGCGAGCGCGCGCATGCCCGCGCGCTGCGCGGCGTGGGCGACGGCCAGCGCGCCGCGGGCGGGCCGCACGGCGCCGTCGAGCGCCATCTCTCCGAACAGCGCGACGCGGTCGAGCTCCTCGCGCGGCAGCTGCCCGCTGGCGGCGAGCACCGCGCACGCGATCGCCAGGTCGAGGCCGGGGCCGGCCTTGCGCACGTCCCCGGGCGCGAGGTTGGCGGTGATGCGCCTCGCGGGGAACTCGTAGCCCGAGTTGAGGATCGCCGCGGTGATGCGCTCGCGCGCCTCGCGCACGGCCGCGTCGGCGAGCCCGACGATCGTGAAGCCGGGCAGCCCGCGGCGCACGTCGACCTCGACGGTGACGTGTCGCGTCCGCAGTCCGTCGATCGTGAACGTATGTGCCCGCGCGAGCATCGCGGTGCCTCCTCTCATAGCCGTTGCTGCAAACGGCAGAGGAAGCTAGGCGCTGCTTGGGACGGGACGCTCGGCGCCCCGTCCCCAACGTGCTTCTACAGCCCGTCCGGGTGTCGTTCGACGAAGCTGCCGCCGTCGTCCGACGGTCCGCCCCAGCGCGAGCCGTCTTCGGCGAGCGCGACGGTGTCGAAGCGTTTGCCGTCGATGGTCATCCACGCGTGTTCGGCGTTGGCGTAGATCGTGATGTACTTGCCCGGCCCGGGTTCGCCGTAGGACTCGAGGCCCGTGGAGTCCTCGGGCGAGCTGAGCAGGCCGCCGCCGTGCAGCGCGTAGGAGACCGAGCCCGAGCAGTCGTAGCCGTAGGAGTCGAACGACCCGTGCCCGCCGCCCCACACGTACGGGCGCGTGGCGATTTCATCGGCGGCCGCGATCACGCGCGCGACGATGCTTTCGGCTTCGCCGCCGCCGGCGCTCGGCGCGCCCGCTTCGCCGCTCTGCGACCCGCCGCCGGTGCTCGGCGCGGCCAGCGCGGAGGGGGGAGGCGTGAGCGTTTCCGCCGCCTGGACGCCGATCACCGCCCACGTCGAGGGCCCGACGACGCCATCGACGTTCAGGCCGTGACGGGCCTGCAGGCGGCGCACGGCGGCCTCGGTTTCGGGGCCGAATTCGCCGTCGACGGGGAGCTTCAGCGCCTTCTGCAGCCACTCGACCGCGGTCGCGCCGGTTGCCGGCGCCGGGGCCACGCCCTGCGTGCCGCCGCTGCCGGGGGTCAGCCCGGTGTCGCTCGTCGCGGCGCTCGCCGTGTCCTGCTTGGGGGCGGCGGGCGTCTTCGGCAGCGCGGATGCGGGCGGGGTCAGCTCCGCCTGGCCGTGCACGCCGATCACGTTCCACGTCGCCGGTCCGACGATGCCGTCGACCGTGAGGCCGTGGCGGGCCTGCAGGCGGCGCACCGCCGCCTCGGTTTCCCGGCCGAAGTTGCCGTCGGCGGCGACGTGCAGCGCGCTCTGCAGCTGCTTGACCGCGCCCACCTGCGTTTCTTCGCTGCGCTTTTCTTCGGCTGCTTTTTCAGCGCTCACGCTCTTGGCTTCGGCTTCGGCTTCCGCCGGTTCGAGTTCCGTCGCCGCTTCCGCGCCGCCGGTGCTCGCGCTCGTCAGGTGCGCGACGCCTTCGCCGCCTTCGCCGCTCGTCCCGGTGGTGGCGCTCTGTGTGGACGCGGGCGCGGCGGCCGGTTCGGGCAGCGTGGCCGTTTCCGGAAGCGCGCTGCTTACGTCGGCGATGAACGCCTTTCCGGCTTGGAGCGTGCGCAGCGCGGCGCTCGTCTGCGGGCCGACGACGCCGTCGACGGATAGGCCCCTGCTCGCCTGGAAGCTGCGCACCGCGGCTTCGGTTTCTCCTCCGAAGACGCCGTCGACCTTGACGCCGCCGAGGGCCTTCTGCAGCAGCTGCACCTGCCTGCCTTCGCTGCCGGAGCTGAGCACGATCACGTGTTCGGTGGTGGTCGCCGGTTCGGGGTTCGCGACCGGGCCGCTCGACGACTGCCCGCTGGCGAGGCTGGCCGTCGGGCCGACCGTCAGCGCGGCCAGCGCACCAAGCGAGATGCGCTTGGCGCGCGAGCCGGCGGGCACGAAGTGCAGCTGCGCGGCGCGCCTGCGCGCGCGGGAGCGCCCGAGCGAGAGCTGCCACGGCGCCTCGTCGGCGAGATCGCGCGGCTGGCCGAGCGTGCTGCGGGCGTCCAGCAGCGCGGCCAGCGAGGAGCTGGCGTGCGCGCCGCGGCGCAAACGTCCGCGCTCTGCGCGAGCACGGCGTGAGCGCGAGCGCTCGAGCGATGTGCTCCAGTGGTCGAGTACGGCAAGATCACGCGGGGATCCCGGCATCCGAGGCGTCCTTTCTCCATTCCGTTGCATGGCGCCTACGGGGTTAGCTGACGGGCTCGCGTAAACGTCTACGCTACGCCACAAACTGTGGCGATTCGCCCCAACAGTCTCGCGACTGCATTGGGTCCCCCGCTCCTCGACCCCTTGGGGGCGAGGACTCGGCACGAACGGGCGGCAACCTAACAGATCTCGCTGCAAGATGCATTACAGGGGGAGGTCTGCAAGCGATCTTGCCGACGGAGCCGCCGGCGCGGGCCCGGCGGCGGCTGCCGCGTGCGCCCCTCCGCGCTGATAACTTCGCACTCCGATGCGCAAGAACGGAATCGACTTCCGGCTGTTTCTGTCGTTGCTGGTGCTCGTCCTCGTCGCGGGCGCGGTGGCGCTGTTCGCGATCGGCGGCACCGGCGGCGGCAAGGCCCGCAGCGCGGCGCTGGCGGCCAACTTCGACGCCGCGGCGGTGCTCTCGCCCGCGACGCAGGCGCCGCCGCTGGCGCTGCGCAACTACCTCGGCCAGCCGGTGAACATCGACTCCTACCGGGGCAAGGCGGTGCTGGTGACGTTCCTGTACACCAGCTGCCCCGACGTGTGCCCTCTGATCGCCTCCAACCTGCGCATCGCGCTGAACCTGATGGGTCAGGCGAAGGCATCGAAGGTGCAGATCATCGCCGTGTCGGTGGACCCGCGCGGTGACACGCCGAAGGCGGTCGCGGCGTTCCTCGCGCGCCACGGGATGACCGGCAGGATGCAGTACCTGATCGGCTCCGCCAGGGAACTGGCGCGCGTGTGGAAGGCGTGGGGCGTGGGCTCGGAACGCGACGCCCAGCAGCCGCAGTTCATCAACCACACGGGCCTCGTCTACGGGGTCACCGGCTCGGGCAAGCGCCTGACGCTGTACGCGTCGAGCTTCCAGCCCTCGGAAATCGTCCACGACGTGCCCCTGCTGGTCGCGCGCTGAGCGGAGCCTGATGGCGCGGCGGCTGCGGGTGCTCGGCGGGACGCTCGCGCTCGCCGCGGCGATCGCCGCGATCGCCGTCTTCGGGCTGGCCTCCAGGTCGCAGAGCGGGCGCCCGGCGCCGGCGCTCCCGCGCGAAACGCTCGAGGGGCCGCGCGTCACGCTCGCGAGCCTGCTGGCGGGCGCCGGCGGGCGCCCGGCGCTGGTCGTCTTCTGGGCGAGCTGGTGCGGGCCGTGCGCGCAGGAGGCGCCCACGCTCGAGCGCTTCTCGCGCAGCGCCGCCGGGCGCGGGCGGATCGTCGGCGTCGACTGGAGCGACCCGTCGCTGTCGGGCGCGCGCTCGTTCATCCGCCACTACTCCTGGAGCTTCCCGGTGCTGCGCGACGCCGAAGGCCTCGTCGGCAACGCCTACCGCCTGACCGATCTGCCGACGACGTTCGTGATCGACACCCGCGGCCGCATCCGCAGGGCGCTCGTCGGCCCGCAGAGCGAAGGCTCGCTGCGCGCGGCGCTGGCCGCGGTCGAACGCAGCTAGGGCGCCGACGCGCGGGGTCGGCGCCACGGGCGGCGCGGACACCGGGCGCCGCCGACGCACCGGCGCGATGGCGCTAGGCTGTCGGCAAGGAGAGCCATGAGCGACGACAGCGTGCAGAACAAGATCGAGAAGCTGGTGGCGGAGGAGCACGAGCTGCTGGAGCGCGACCCCGAGCATCGCCCGGCGGACGCGCACGAGCGCCTGGCTGCGATCGAGGTGGAACTGGACCGCTGCTGGGACCTCCTGCGCCAGCGCAGGGCGCGGCGCGAGTTCCACGAGAACCCCGACGAGGCGTCGGTGCGCGACGAGAAGACGGTCGAGGGCTACTGGCAGTGAGGGAGCACGAAGCGCTCGATCGCCTTGGCGAAGCCGTCGTCCTCGTTTGAGGCGGTGACGCGCCGGGCGGCGCGCTGCACCTCGGCGCCGGCGTTGCCCATCGCGATGCTGAGGCCGGAGCGGGCGAACATGAGGACGTCGTTGGGCATGTCGCCGATCGTGGCGAACCGCTCGGCGGGGATGCCGAGCGCGCGTGAGAGGTAGCGGACGACCTCGCCCTTGTTGGCGTGCGGGTGGGTGATGTCGAGGTAGTAGGGCTGCGACTGCGCGGCGGAGACGTGGTCGCCGAGCTGCTCGCGGGCGGCGTCGGTGGCGGCGGCGACGAGGTCGTGGTCGTCGGAGATGCCGACGATCTTGGCGACGTCCCTGACCCCGTCGAAGCTCTGCACGACGGTCGGCTCGAACCTGACGGTGCGCGTCTCGCGGTCGACGTGGGGTGCGCCCGGGTCGCGCACGAGCCAGTCGGCGCCGCTGTACAGCCAGGCGTCGAGGCCGTGCGCGTCCAGCAGCTCGACCGCGGGCGCGACGACGTGCTGGGGGATCGTCCGCTGCTCGATGACGGTCATGTCGGGGCGCACGATGACGCCGCCGTTGAAGGCGGAGATGGGCGTGGTGAGGCCGAGCGGCTCCACCAGCATCGCCATGCCGCGGGGCGGGCGGCCGCTGGTGACGGCGAACGCGATGCCCTGCTGGCGCAGGCCGCTCACGGCGGCTACGGCCCGCTCGGTGAGGACCTTCTCCTGGGTGACGAGCGTGCCGTCGACGTCGGCGAGCACGGCGGCGATCGGCTCCTTGGCCATCGTGGCGCTCACCCGCCGGCTTTGAGCTTGCGGTAGCGGCGGATGAGCGCGTTGGTCGAGGAGTCGTGCGAGAGCTCGGGCTCGGAGTCGCTCTCGAGCTCGGGGACGATCGCCTTGGCGAGCGCCTTGCCGAGCTCGACGCCCCACTGGTCGAAGGAGTCGATGCCCCAGATGGCGCCCTGCGTGAAGACGCTGTGCTCGTACAGCGCCACCAGGGACCCGAGCACGCTCGGCGTGAGCTTCTCGGCGAGCAGCACGTTCGTGGGGCGGTTGCCCTCCATCACGCGGTGGGGCGCGACCGCCTCGTCGGTGCCCTCGGCGAGCACCTCCGCCTCGGTCTTGCCGAAGGCGAGCGCCTGCGCTTGGGCGAAGACGTTGGAGGAGAGGATGTCGTGGTGGTCGCGCAGCGGGTTGACGGGGTTGGCGAAGCCGATCAGGTCGACGGGGATCAGCTCGGTGCCCTGGTGCAGCAGCTGGTAGAAGCTGTGCTGGCCGTTGGTGCCGGGCTCGCCCCAGTAGACGGGGCCGGTCTGGTGGTCGACGTGGGCGCCGTCGAGCGTGACGTGCTTGCCGTTTGACTCCATGGTGAGCTGCTGCAGGTAGGCGGGGAAACGCTTGAGGTACTGCTCGTAGGGCATCACGCCGATCGACCTGACGGCGAAGAAGTCGCAGTACCAGACGGCGAGCAGCCCCATCAGCACGGGCAGGTTCTCGGCGAGCGGCGCCGTGCGGAAGTGCTCGTCCATGGCGTGGAAGCCGGCGAGCATCTCGGCGAACCGCTCGGGCCCGATGGCGAGCATCGTCGAGAGGCCGATGGCGGAGTCCATCGAGTAGCGCCCGCCGACCCAGTCCCAGAAGCCGAACATGTTGGCGGTGTCGATGCCGAACTGCGAGACGAGCTGCTCGTTGGTTGAGACGGCGACGAAGTGCTTGGCGATGGCGTCCTGGTCGCCGAGCTGGGCGAGCGCCCATTCGCGCGCGGAGGCGGCGTTGGTGAGCGTCTCGAGGGTGGTGAACGTCTTCGAGCAGATGACGAACAGCGTCTCCTCGGCGCGCAGGTCGCGCGTGGCCTCGACGAAGTCGGTGGCGTCGACGTTCGAGACGAAGCGGAGCTCCAGGTCGCGCCGGGAGTAGGCGCGCAGCGCCTCGTACGCCATCACCGGTCCGAGGTCGGAGCCGCCGATGCCGATGTTGACGACGTTGCGGATCGGCTTGCCGGTGTGGCCCCTCCACTCGCCGGAGCGCACGCGCTCGGCGAACGCGGCCATGCGGTCGAGCACCTCGTGGACCTGGGCGACGACGTCGACGCCGTCGACGATCAGCGACGCGCTCCTGGGCATCCGCAGCGCGACGTGCAGCACCGAGCGGCTCTCGGAGACGTTGATGCGCTCGCCGGCGAACATGGCGTCGCGGCGCTCGGACACGCCGGACTCGCGCGCGAGCTCGACGAGCAGGCGCATCGTCTCGGCGGTGACGCGGTTCTTTGAGTAGTCGAGGTGGAGGCCGACGGCCTGCGCGGTCAGCTCCTCGCCGCGGCGCGGGTCCTCGGCGAACAGCTCGCGCAGGTGGCGCGGGGCGATGACGTCGCGGTGGGCCTGCAGCGCCTGGAAGGACCGTCGTTGCTTGAGGGGGGTGACGGGCACGGGTCCTCGACTTTCTCGCGTGGGCTCAGGGGCGTGGCGGTCAGGATATGCGCGTGGGCCAGACGTTGACGCGCTCGGGCGGGAGCGCGAGGGTGAGCTGCGCCCCGATCGCGAGCTCCCGCGCGTCGTGCGTGCGCAGTGTCAGCTGAAGCGTCCCGGCGAGCGCGACGGTGAGCTCGCGCACGGTGCCGAGGTCGGCGTCGTCGAGCAGCGTCGCGGTGTACGGCCCGCCGGGGTCGAGCTCGATGTGCTCGGGCCGGATCGACCACGCGACCTGCGTTCCGCAGGGCAGCTCGCTCGCGGGAATATCTATGTGGATGCCATGGCTGAGCAGTCGTTCGGGCGTGGCGGTGATCCCGTGGTGGGAGTTGGCGATGCCAAGCAGCGCGGCGACGAGGGGCGAGCGCGGGGCTCCGAACACGGACCGGCGGCTGCCGGCCTGTAGCACGCGGCCGTCGTCGATGACGACGATCTCCTCGGCGAGCAGGGCGGCCTCCTCGGGGTCGTGGGTGACTATGACGGTGCTGAGGCCGGTCTCGCGCTGCAGCCGGCGCAGGTCGCGGCGCAGGCGGTCGCGCACGGGCGCGTCGAGGCCGGTGAACGGCTCGTCGAGCAGCAGCAGCCGCGGCTGGACGGCGAGCGCGCGGGCGATGGCGACGCGCCGGCGCTGGCCGCTTGAGAGCTCGTCGGGGTAGCGGTCCTCCAGGCCGGCGAGGCCGAGGCGCTCGATCCACCATGCGGCGACCGCGGGTTGCGCGCGGGGGGCGAGGGTGACCTGCTGCCAGAGCGTGCGGCGCGGCATCAGCGCGGAGTGCTGGGGCACGTAGCCGATGTCGCGGCGCTCGGGCGCGAGCCGGTCGAGCGTTCGTGCGCCGGCGCGGACGTGGCCATTTCCTTGTGCCGGTGTGAGCCCGGCGAGCAGGCGCAGCGTGAGCGTCTTGCCGGCGCCGGAGGGGCCGAGCAGGGCGAGGCGCGGGCTGGCGGCGCGGTGGGCGACGTCGAGCGAGAAGCCGCCGAGTCGCTTGGCGAGGGAGAAGTCGAGCGGTGCGGGGGGAAGGGGCGCGAGCGCGGCGGGTGTTGGGATCTGCGCGCGGGCGCGCCGCGCTCGCGGCGTGGGCAGCTGCACGAGCAGCAGGATGGCGAGCGCGGCGAGCAGGGCGGCGGCGATCGGCAGCATCGTGCCGGGCAGCCCGGTCTCGTCGAACTGCACGAACGTGAACACGGGCAGCGAGAACGGGTGGTAGGCGAGGATCACGGTGGCGCCGAACTCGGAGAAGGCGCGCAGCCAGCTGAGCATGATCCCGGCGGCGATGCCGGGCAGCGCGGCGGGCACGGCGACGCGCGTGAAGCGCGCGATGCGCCCGAGGCCGAGCGTGGCGGCGACGTCCTCGAGCGCGGGGTCGACGGCGGTGAACGCGGCGCGCGCGGCGAGGACGAGGAACGGCGCGGCGACGAAGACCTGGGCGAGGACGATCCCGGTGCGCGTGTCGGTGAGCCTGCCGTCGAACAGTTCGCCGAGGATCGTGAACGGGCCGACGACGTACAGCAGCAGCACGCCGCTCATCAGCGCGGGCAGGGCGAGCGGCAGCACGAGCAGCGTGACGAGCACGCGCGCGGCGGGCCCTCGCCTGCGCGCGAGCAGGTAGGCGAGCGGCGTTCCGAGCACGGCGATGACGACGGTGGCGATCGTCGCGGTCTCGAGCGAGGTCGCGAGCGCGGCGCCGAGCCCGGGGCTGGCGGGAGCGCCGCCGGCGAGGCGCACGACGAATGCGACGATCGGGACCAGCAGGTAGAGGGCGAGCAGCCCGCCCAGCCAGGGCAGCGGGCTGCTCGCCCGGGAGCGCATCGGCTAGCCCGCGCCGACGATGGCGCGCAGGCTCGCGGGCACGGCGGCGGCGTCCCCGGAGAACTGGGGTTCGATCGGGACGAGGCCGTACCGCTTCTCGACGGCCTTGCGCTTGGGGCTCAGCAGGAACGAGACGAGCGCTTCCCCGCCTGCCTGGTTTTCGGCATTTTTGAGCAGCGTGATCGTGTAGTCGGCGTACTTGTACACGGGCGTCAGCGGCACGGTGGGCACGTGCGCGATCCTCGCCTCGACGACGTAGAAGAAGCCGGCGTCGAGCTGCCCGGCCTGCAGGCGCGCGAGCATCGACGTCTCTTCGAAGATCGGGAAGCCCTTCAGCGCCTTCGGCAGCTTGGGGTCGTGCAGCTTCCTGGCGGCGGCGTCGACGGCTTCGACGGTCAGCTTGCCCTTGGGGTCGGCCTTCGGTTCGGTGCGCCCGACGACGATGCCGGGCTCGGTGAGCACCTCATACCAGGGCTTGCCGGCGGCGAGCTGCTTGCCGAACCTGGTGTGCGGGTCATAGCCGAGAACGAGGTTCGAGGAGGTGAAGGCCGAGTACCAGGAGACCCAGTCGCCGTTGGCGGCGCCCTCGAGCTCCTGATCGGCGGAGGCGGCGGCGCTGACGAACACGTCGCCCTGGCGGATCCTGCCCTTGATCTGGGCGGCGTCTTCGTTTGACCCGCCGCCGTAGCCTTCGAACGGATAGCCGGTGGCGGTGGTGAATTCGGGGCCGAGGGACTTTTCCATGATGTCCACGAGCGAGCCGGCGAAGATCGCGGAGACCTTGGCGGCGGCGGCGTGCGCCCTGGGGGCGCTCTGCCCGGAGGCGACCGCCGCCGGACCGGCGCTCGAGGCGAGTGCCGCTGCGACCGCGAGCGTCAACGCGCGCCGGCCTCCCCTCGATCGTGTCACCCAGCCTCTCGATGTGCTCTCGCTCACGGCCTCCCCTTTTGACTGCCGGTTGGCTTGATCAGGCGCCTCGCTCGATCATCACGGAGGTGGCCTTGACGGTCGCTGTGGCCTGGACGCCGGCGGCGAGCCCGAGCTCCTGCACGGAGTCGCGCGTGATGGCGGCGGTGATGAAGAACGGCCCGGCCTGCATCTCCACGAGCGCCATCACGCCGTCGACCTCGACCGAGCGGATCGTGCCGGCGAAGCGGTTGCGCGCGGAGCCGCTCGCGCCGGTGGTGTGCCGCCGTGGTTTCGAGGTCAGCCTGCGGACCTCCGCCTGTGAGACGCGGCGCCGGTTGCGCTCGTCGCGCGTGGTGCGCAGCTTGCCGGCGCGGTCCCAGCGGCGCAGCGTGTCGGCGCTCACGCCGATCGCCTTGGCGGCTTCCCCGAGAGACAGGTCTTGGGGCATATGCCTAAGCATTGCACAGGCAGGAGATCGGGATCGAGTCTGTGCGGGCGGCTCTGCGATGCGCGGGTGAAGGTCCGCTCCGCTTCTGCCTTGAGCCTGGCCGTCGACGGGTGTAACTTGGTGGTGAGGTTGTGATCGTCATGCGGCGCATGTCTGTTCTCTTGCTCGGCTGTTTGCTGGCCGCGTGCGTTGTGCTGTCGGTCGAGGTCGGACTGGCTGGCGCGGGTGGCTCGGCGCGCGCGCACCCTCGATCGGCGTTGCGGGGCGGCACGTTCGCCCTTTCGTCGAACGCATGCTCGGTCGCCACGAGTTCCTGTGCGACGGGCTGCACGATCCCGGTCGCAGAACGTCTAACGGGGCCGCGGTCCGCAGGTGGTGAATGTCGGGTAGCCAAGTCCACGCGGCCGTGCCTGCTGCCGATCGCGGAGGGCGGTCCCGGCCCGTCCGCAAGGCCTGGTGCCAGCCTCTGCGGGGCCGAACGCCTGCTGCATGCCGAGCACAACAGGAGCAGAGGCCGGCGGGCTCGCTAGGCCTTCTGACGATCGCCATCGTAAGGTTCCCTCCGTGAGAAGGACACGCGCGTTGCTCGCGGTGGCCATGGTGCCGGTGCTCTTTCAGGCTGGTGTTTGCCCGCTTGCCGCTGGCGCGAGGTCTGGGGCGCTGGCCGGCGTTGCCAGCGGCGCGACCCGCTTCACGGCGGGTTTCGAACTCGACACCCTGGCGCGTGTACAAAACGCGGCGGGCCTCGGCGTGACCACCGCGATCGAGTACAACGGGCCCCCGCGGCCGGGCAGCAGGCTGGCGAAGACGCTCGTCGCCGACCACATGACGGTGATCGACGCCCGCATCTCAGACGAGCTCGGCGAGTGGGAGTGCCACCGCACGCACACGGTCGCGCCGCCGCCGCCCGGGGAAGAGAACTGGTTCTGCAAGGCCGACGAGGACCCGGGCGTCGACTCGCCTGCCGTCGTGCTGCAGGCGGTCCGGGAATGGGTGCGCGAAGACGCGTCGGACCCGTTGGTGAGCGGCTACTGGGTGCTCGACGACTGGGCTCCGTGGGATGGCGGCAGCGCTCGCTCGCTGCTGGCCGAAGTGCACGACGCGATCGAGGAAATCACGCCCGGACGGCCGGCGATCTGCGGCTTCGGCGGCTCGATCGAACCGATCGGCCAGCGTGGCGGCTTCGAAGCGTCGATCGCGGCCAACTACTCCAACGCCGGCTGCGACATGGTCGGCCTCTACAACTATGCCAACGGCGGCTCGCAGATGTCCAGTGGCGAAGGGCTGGAATGGACGATGAACATCCTGCTGGCCGAAGAGAGCGAAGACCTGGCCAAAGAGGGATGGGTCCAGGCGAACACGCCGATGCTGGGAATCGACCAGGGGTGGTCCGGGCATTTCGCCCAGCGGGAGTACGAGCCGGGCCTCAGCGCCGAACAGATGGTGGCCCAGGCGCGGGCCTTCTGCGCCGGCGGCGCCAGCTCGATCGCCTGGTACGGGTGGGGCGGCGTCAGGCGCGAGGCGCAGACGGCCACCAATTCGCCCGCGATCCAGGCCGGCATCACGCAGGGGATCGCCGCCTGCGCCGAGCTCGGCGCTGGCTGAATCGGCCGCCGGCCACATGCAGTGCGCCCGAAGGCGGTGCTCTCCGCTTCCCTATGCGGCTTCCGCGGCTCCCAGGCGTCGCGGACGACGATGTCGCGCTCGCGATTCAGCGCCCCATCCTGGACGAGGAGAGGGCGATCGAGGACGACGCCCTTCAGGAGTGCGTCGCGGGAACTGGCGGTTACCCGTTCCTCATCCAGCTCGTCGGCTACAGAACATGGCAGCAGCACCCGAAGGAGCAGACGATCACGGCCGCGGACGCCAGCGTCGGCGTCGAGCAGGCGCGCCGGCGCCTCGGCTCCCTCGTCCATGCGCCCGAGATCAAGGCCTGCTCGGACATCGACAAGACGTTCCTTCTAGCGATGGCGAAGGACGACGGCGCATCCAAGACCAGCGACATCGTGAAGCGCATGGGGGTGAAGCCGGACTACGCGAACACGTACCGCGTGCGCCTCATCGAGAGGCAGCTGATCGAATCCGTGGGGCACGGCCAGCTCGACTTCGCGCTCCCCGGCCTGCGCGAGTACCTGCGCGAGCACGCGGCGATCGCGCACATCACCCCCTGAGTAGCGCACCGCGCCCGGTGCGCCGACAGCCGCGCCATCCCTGCAGGGCCGGGGACCCAATTGAGAACTGAAGCGACAACTGTCCCAGAGCAGAGGCGACGACCGGAATCGAACCGGTGTAGACGGCTTTGCAGTGCGCCCGAAAGCGGTGCTCTCCGCTTGTCTATGCGGCTTTTCGCAGCTCTCAGATGCTCCCAGCTGCCCTCAGAAGTCGCTCGTCTGGGGAGAGTTTGGGGAGCCTCCGGCTACGGAAACCTCGCCGGCGTTTGTTCGATTCGATCGTTGCGGATGGCGAGAGTGGGCGTCGCGACCCGTGAGGGATCACAGGGGCGCCAACGTTAATCAGGACGTGTAGACCCGTTCAGGGGCTTCCAAACCTGCCAGATTGCGCGGTTTCCGCGACACGGTGGACGCATCGGACGGTACGGACGTTGCCGAAGTGTTGCCACGGGCGTCGAGGCAAGTCTCGGCCGCGTACGCGCGGCGGGCGAGGGGTGACGGCTGGGTGACGCTGTCCATCTGGGGGGCCATGTACCGTGCGCGTCGATGCTGCTGGGAGATGGGACTTGCGATCGGAGGCTGAGATGAGCGGACCGCTGGATGGTGAGCTTGTGGTTGCGGGCAGCCGGTCGCGGCCGGTCGAGCAGGTGCGGGCGTTTCTCGAATGGGTGGGGGAGGGACAGGCGCTCACCCAGACGGGAAGGGTGCGCTTGGCGGATGCCCGCGAGCTGGTGGGGCTGCTCGACACCGGCGATCTGCTCGATCAGCGTGAGGCGGGGTGGCGGATTTCAAGCAGCGCGGAGCTGCCGGGACTCACGACGGTCGTGGAGTGGGCGAAGGGGAGCCGCTTGGTGCGCGTGAGTAAGGGGCGGCTGGTTCCGGTGAAGAAGAACGTGGTGCTGCTCGATCGTCCGCTTGAGCTGTGGGCGCGGATGCTGGAGGCGTTCCCGCGGCTTGGCGAGGCGCTGTGTCCGCCCGGGTGGGCGGAGTCGCTGATGCGCCGCCACTTCCAGGAGGCGATGGGCGCCCTATTCGAGGAGTTGCGCCAGCGGGGCGGGAGCATCGATATTGAGCAGGCTTGCTGTCTTGCCTGGGAGACAGTGACCGCGTTCTATTTCCTGGACACTGCGCCTGAGCAGCAGCGGACGTTGTGGCGCAAGCTGAATGATCGCGACGTGCTCCACGCGCTGGGGGTGCTCGAGCAGTTTGGGGCGCTGCGGCGAAGCGAGGAGCGGATGACGCTGACCGAGCTCGGGTCGTGGTGGATGCGTCGCGCGGCGGGCGAGCCGGGCCAGGGAGACCCCGTCCTGCAGGTGAAGCTCAGCCTCCTCGGGGTGTCAAAGCCGCCGGTCTGGCGAAGGCTGCTGATCCCGGCCGACATCCGACTGGACCGGCTGCACGGCGTGATCCAGGCGGCGATGGGTTGGGAGGACTACCACATGCACGCCTTCTCCGACGGCTCTTGCGAGTATGGGCTGGCGGACCCGGAGTTGGGGCACAGAGATGAGCGCAAGGCGACACTCGACCGGCTGCTCAAGCGAGAGGGCGAGCGGATTCGCTACACGTATGACTTCGGCGATGATTGGGAGCACGAGATCGTCCTCGAGAGGGTGCTCGCTGCCGAGCCGGGTGTGCGCTACCCGGTCTGCGTGACCGGCAATGGCGCCTGCCCACCGGAGGATTGCGGGGGTGTGTGGGGGTATGAGGATCTGCGCGAGGCGCTCGCCGATCCCGCCCACGAGCAGCACGCAGAGATGCTGGAGTGGCTTTGCCTGCAGGCGGCGGCGGAGTTCGACCCGGCTCGCTTCGACGTGGACGAGGTCAACAGGGCGCTCGGCGCTGGTGATGATGCCCGAGGATGGTCGGTGCACAGCTCCGAGGATCCGCGAGCAACGGCCGTCACGCGGGCGGCGTAGACGAGCGAGCGTGAGGGGCGGTTGCCAGTGAGTGAGTGGCGGACAGTCGCAAGGCCGTCGAGCGCATGATCGACCGGAGCCGGCGAGGCCGGGCCGAGGCGCCCACGAACGACATCCGGGTCGAGGATCGACGCGCCCCCGTCGGCGGGCCGCGGGGCTCGCTGGGGTTGGCGCGGCTCGTGGTGGACTACGCCGGGGACATCGATCGTTGCATGTGCGTGATCGCGGAGTTGACCGAGGAGTACGAGCTATACGTGGAGAGCGAGCACGCTGTTTGTCCGGGGGTGTCCGGTCGTACGCTCAGGCCCGTTCGTTGTGCACTCGATGCTGGAATGGAAGGCGATCTACGGGGATGGGCGCCTGGGTCACTGGACTGTGGGCGACATTCACGCGTACCTGCTCGAGCACTTCCCGCGCAACGTGTCGGCCGACTGTCAGCTGTTGCGCGATACGCCGACGTGTGTGCGCGACTTCGTCTACTTCATGTCCGATCGCGGCACGCTCGCCGGCGAGGACAGCGGTGTGCTGGCGGATGCCGCCGAGGAGGTGTTCGATGAGTTCCTCGCCGCCAACCGCGACCGGCGCAACTGGGGGCTCGCCAAGCAGGTGCTGCACGGTGGTGCCGCCATCATGGATGAGGACGAGGATCGTTACGTGCGCGTGGCCACATCTCTGCCCGAGGGCGTCGAGTCACCTCACGTTCACCGCTCGCAGCGGTGGCGAGGGCGCTGCAGCGCGGCGCGGCAAGCGCAAGGCCGCCCGGGCGGCGCGCAGACGCAACCGCCGCTGAGCTTGTGGCGCTTTCGACTGGAGTGAGCGGTCGCAGAGTGCGCTCGTCCACGAGCAACCCGTCCGGCGTGGCACGCGCTAGCGTGCCGCCTGCCGATGAACGACAGGCGCCTTGAACAGCGCGTGGCGGCGGTCGCCGAGGCCGCGCTCTCAGAGCGCGGGTTCGTCACTGCGATCGATGTCTTCCTCGGCCTGGGCTGGCTGGAGGCGTCCAGCGAGCAGGCGTGGCGCCAGGGTCGTACCCCCTACCTGGAGAGGGTGGTCACCGCCAACCTGAGCAAGATCACCACGGCCATGCGGTGCTTCCGAGCCTGGGCTCGCCGGCGGGGCCTGAAGCCGTCTGAGACGGCGTATGTGGCCCGCTCGCGGGGCCGCCGCGCGCTGCGGTTCAGCAAGAGCGGCATCCCGAGCATCGAGCGCGCCTATCGCACGCACTGGGTCTCGCCGCGGCTCTCGGAGCGCAAGCGCGAAAGGCTCGCCGAGCGCCACGGCAAGGCGCCGGAGCTCGTGGTGATCTCGCCGGTCCGTGACTGGGCGTGCGCCGTCTGCGAGGGGACCGGTGAGCTTTTGATCATGGAGGAGCCCGGCCCGCTGTGTCTGGCCTGCGCAGATATGGACCACCTCGTCTGCCTCGCAGCCGGCGATGCCGCGCTGACGCGGCGGGCGAAGGCGGCCAGCACGCTGTCGGCGGTCGTCGTGCGTTTCAGCCGTGCGCGCAAGCGCTACGAGCGCCAGGGCATCCTGGTGGAGGAGGATGCGCTGGCCGCCGCCGAGTTGCAGTGCCTGGCTGAAGCAGAGGCGCGCGATCGCCGTCGCGCGCGTGAACGTCTCAGGCGTGCCGACGAGGACGCGGAGCTCATCAGGCGCTTCGCCGCAGAGATCGAGGCGCTGTTCCCCGGGTGTCCCACCGAGCGCGCGGAGGCGATCGCACGCCGCGCCTCCGCGCGCGGCAGCGGGCGAGTCGGACGCACCGCCGCCGGACGAAACCTGCAGGCCGACGCTGTCGAGTTGGCGGTGATCGCATCGATTCGCCACGAGAACACCGGCTACGACGGGCTGTTGATGGCCGGTGTCGATCGCGGCCAGGCCAGAGAGCGCGTACGCGACGATGTCGATCGCGCGCTCGAACGCTGGCGGGGAGAGTGACGGACGCCAAGCCCTCGCGCGCCGGCGCACACATCAGTCCGCGTCGTGGCGTCAAGGTTGCTCCCGCCGTTTACAGTCCGGAGGATCGTAGGCCGCTCGACGCCGGGCGATCTCAACGCCGACGCAGCGAGTCGCGCAGCGCTCGACGAACGGCGCGGAGCAGCTTCTCGAACTGCGGGGGGTCACCGGCGACGTGGTCTGAGAGCTCGTTCGTCCAGCGGGCCTTGTACTGCGGCAGCCGCTCCTCGAATCGTGTCGGAAAGAGGCTCGGGTCCAGTTCGCGATGTCTCGCCTTGCGCTCGAATAGCGGCCAGATGAAAGTCGGGTCGAGACTGCGCACGACGAACAGCTCGTGTATGTCGTAGAGGTCGCGGCACTGGAGACGTTGGATGACACAGCGCAGCTTCTCGGCCGCGGTTTCCTCGAGCGTGTACGCGAGGCAGTCGCCCTCTCCCTGGTCGCTGTAGCGACGGAGGACGGTGCGGTGGGTTACGTTCTCAACGAGCTCGTCGTCGGCCAAGTCCAGCTTGAGTGTGCGCGATCTGCCCAGCGGACCCATGTACTCGATCCGCGGCGGGGTCGCAGCCGTCAGGGACAGCTGAGGCAGCGCAAGGGCCTGTCGGCAAGCGGCGAGCGCCATTGCAACTGCCTGGAGCGCACGGCGTCGATCGAGTCCGCCGATCAAGCTGAAGTCGAGGTCGGCGGAGTAGCGGTAGTCCTCGAAGTAGCACAGCCGCAGTGCGGTGCCACCCTTGAAGACGATCTGCTCCGCTTGATCGCAATCGGCGACAGCGGCGAGGACGTGACTCAGGATGTAGTCGCGCTCGACGGTGGGCGCTGGGACGCGGTCGACATCGGCTCGTCGGATGATCTGGTTGCGATCGATCACTGTTGTAGACCGCTGGCGATCGCGCTTGGCTGCTGCGCCCAGACGACGCGCCACCGACGGTCGCGGAAGTGTCGTTCGCCACCCGCGGGGTATCGCGGCTCGAGCTGAATGTCGCTGGTGGGCGCTGCGAGTGGCTCCAGGCGGTTGACGAGCTCCGGGATGCGCAGCTGGTCGACCAGCGAGCCGATCCGCCGCAGGGCCGGCGCGGCACCGATCTCCCGGGCCAGGCGCTGGAGCACGGCTGGGTTCGGCTGCGCGACGTTGAGAGCTTCGGCGAGGACATTAGCGCCGCCGATCAAGTCCATGCGTGCCGCGCCGTCCAGCAGGCTGCGCTCGACGCTTGAGACGTACGCGCCATGGCCGGCCTGCACGGCCTCGACGAGGACGGTCTCCCGCTGCTCGATGATCGTTCGCAGTGGACGACCGCTGAGCTGCTTGACCGTGACCTCGCGTGGGCAGGCGACCTGGATCGTGCGCGCCGGATGGGTCAGCAGACCGTGGTGGTCGAGCGCTGATCGATAGGCGATGCGATGGGGCTCGCCGGCGAAGAATGCGCCCACGGCGAGCGCCACGTCCTCAGAGGCGGCCCGGGTGCCCAGCAGCCCGATCTGCCGGATTGCGTAGTGACCGGTCGCCACCCGGTCCACCAGCCCCGCCTCGCGCCAGCGCGTAAGCAGGTTGGAGGCCGCCTGCGGGGAGAGGCCCAGCTGCTCGCGGACCTCGCGCGCGGTCAGACGAGCCTGCCCGGCGGCGAGCTTGTCATCGAGTAGTTGGAGGGTACGGTTCGGCACGTTGATCTAGATACTACACGGATTACGTGAATAAACTGGATATAGCAGCCCGATACTTATCGCACGATCGCCAGTTTACACGAAAGACGTGTACTTCCTATATCCACTCACCAAAGTGGAGGCTCGGCGTACGATCGAGCGTCGGGCGACACCGATAACATTTCGGAGGATCTCCGTCCACTCGCTCTTTTCGGTCATGCGCTCGGGTTCTGCAAGAACTGCCAGTGGTAGGCGCCCGAGTACTGCGCCTTGCCGCTGACGACACGGGTCGCAAGGGTCCAGTTCTCGAATATGTGATCGTGCGGGAAGGTCATGGTTGCCGGGTCCAGGACGCCTGCGGCCACGAGTTGGTCCTGCGTTTCGCCGACCTCGACCTGCCGGTCGTATGTCGTGGCCTCGGGGTTCAGGACGGGCTTGCGCCAGTCGCTGCCTGCGAGTACACGAAACCGCTTGTCGGGATCCTCGGCCTCGAAGCGCCCCCACGCCTGCACTTGTGCGCCCACGTAGCCGTGTGTTGCGTCGCTCGGGTCGTTCGCACTACGAGGTCTCGACTCTGCGGCGCGTCCCCGGTATTCGCGTGCGAGCGGAACCATGCGCGCCAGCGGCGGATCGGTTGTTTGAACATCCGCGATGTCGCCAGGCGTGAAGATGTCGCTGCCGAGCACCAACTGGAGGCCGTCTCGGATCTTCTCTACGGCCGGCTCGATGTGAACGTCTTCGGCATTGCGGTGCCGTCGCTCGGCGGCCTCGTTGGCGATCACGTCGACGACGCCTGCCTCGGTGACCTGACCGATCAGCTCGGCCTCGATCGCGGGACACAGAAGCGCGCTGGCGACTGGGACCGCGAACAGCACGCCGAACCAGTTCTTGCCGGGGTCGATGTGATGGCTGCGAATTCGCTTGCGCATGTTCGTGGTGCTCATGCCGATGTAGACGGTCAGCTTGCCGTCGGCATTCACGCCGTAGAGGAGGTAGATGCCTGGCTGCTCGGGGGTGTGTTGCCAGCGTGTGCGATCGATGCGGTAGATCGCGAGCTTGTCGAACGGGTCGACGCTGGACACAGCCGTCACGCCGGGCGCCACGCGTGAGATCAGCAGGTCGGCCACGCGAGAACCGTAAACGATCCCTTGGCGGGCCGACTTGGTTGACATTCGGTCTCGCGCGGGCGAGAGTAATCCAACTGCCAACCTCCGTAGCGGCTGCTCGCTGCCGCACGCTGTCCAGTCGGCGCACTGCGCAACGCCTGTTGCTTCTACGATTCCCGCAGTTGCGACCAATCAGTGTGCGATCAGTTGGGGCGAGGGGCCGGTTTTGGAAGAGTTGGCCATTTTCGGGAGCCCAACCTCGGTCCGCCGGGGGCCAGAAATCTGCCGTTTTGCAGGCATTTCTCATAGATACGACGGGCGGAATCGAGCCGGTGTAGACGGCTTTTGATACATGGGCAAACCTCGGGGCTGGGACATAGCGCCCGAATCTTCCCTGTTTGCAGCCGTTCTCGACGCTCAGCCGGTCCAGAGCCCACAGGCTGGGACATAGCGCCCGAATCTTCCCTGTTTGCAGGGCAAAACGGGAGCCTGTAAGCGGCTTTTGGGGAGCCGTTGGGGAGCCCTGACAGTTGTCTGCGCGATGATCTGCCCAAAACAGCCGATTTGCACGGCCTTTCCAAGGCGACGACCGGAATCGAACCAGTGTAGACGGCTTTGCAGCGAGCAACGAGCGGTGATCTTTCAGTATCTACGCGGTTCTTCGGTGACGCCGGGTGCTCTCAGGTGCCCTCAAAAAACGCTCGGTTGGGCAGACTTGTGGGCAGACCTGCCGCACAGGGCTGGGGGGAGGGTATTACTTGCTAGTATTACCGCATGCGTGTGACGCAGAAGGGCCAGGTCACGATTCCGCTGCGGGTGCGCCGCGCGCTCGGTATTCATCCGGGCAGCGACGTCCAGTTCGAGCTCGACGAGCACGGCGCGCGGCTGCGCGTCGACTCCGGCCGGGCCGCCGAGGAGATCGGCCGCATGCGTGGCGCCGGCGAGGGCGAGATGAGTACCGAGGAGATCCTCGCCCTGACTCGCCGGTGAGCGGCTGAGCTTGGAGACGTTCGTCGACAGCAGCGTCCTGCTCGACCTGTTCACCGAGGACCCGCGCTGGCTGGTCTGGTCGCAGGAGCAGCTCACGCAGGCAGCCCAGCGAGGCGCGATCGTTCTGAACGCCGTCGTCCTTGCCGAGATCGCACCACGGTTCCCCCGCATCGAGGCGCTGCGCTCGGCGCTGCCCTCGATGGCGCTCATCGAGGAGATCCCGCCCGCAGCGGCATTCCTCGCCGGCCACGCCCATGCCGACTACCGCCGCGCGGGAGGCACCCGCGAGGCCGTCCTCCCGGACTTCCTGATCGGCGCGCACGCGGCCGTGACGAGGCGGCCGCTGCTCACGCGCGACCCGCGTCGTGTAGCGGCCTACATACCCGGCGCCACACTCATCGCCCCCGATGAACCCAAGCCTCGGCTGCACTGACAGCGGGCACGAACGCTATCTCTGCAAAGTCGTGCAGCCAGCCTTGTTCGAGCAGCTGGCAGCACATCGTCCTCCCAAGTCTGTTCCCCGACGGGCAGCGGCAGCGGCCATCGCACAGGCCGCTCGGTGTCTTCTCGCGGTGGTGGCACACACGCCAGGGCACATCGTCCTGCTCGCCAGTCAGGAGCGAGCGTTCGGCGAGAGTCACGCTCGCATGAGAGGGCGACAAACAGGCGCGAGGTCGACGACACGCATCACGACCGCTTTCCGGCGCAAGCGAGCGTCTGCCCAGCAGCCGCTCGGGCGACCGCAGCTCGTCCTTTTCGCTAGTGCGCCGGCGTGGTGCTCAGGCGCTCGCTAAGCCCGCACCCCCGGTCGCTTGGGCCTGGGGTTCCGCGCGCACGCCGCCGACGAAGAGAATGCCGGGGCGCGCACCTGTCCAGGCGGCCGCCTTCACCTCGTGCGAGAGCCACTCCACGGAGCGCTCTCGCGTTTCACGTGCGCCCGAACCAGCGCGCCCGGCGGACCGCGCCGAACTGCTCCTTCTCGGCGGCGTACTCGAGCGAGGGGTCATAGCGCTGGGCCGCCGGCGCGTCACCGCCGAGGAAGTTGATCTCGACCTTGCTGACGAGCCCGCCGCCGAACTCGGCGTAACAGACGCCCGAGCCCTGGTACGGCGCTGGCGGGTCGGCGCCAGTGATCGTCGCGGCGATGTCGTCAGCGACCACCCTCGCCGCCTCCTCCGCGAAGATACCGGCCTTGGGAACGGTTCGCGGGCCGCTACAGACGTCGCCGAGGGCATAGACGCCGGGGAACGGGGTCCTGAGGTTGGACTGGTCGACAGGCACCCAGTTGTTGACAACCAGGCCCGTGTCCGCGAGCACGACGGGCGCCCGGTGGATCGGGATACCGACGAAGAGGTCGTAGGGCAGCGTCTCATCGCTCGCGAGCTGTGCCGTGCGGGTCGCCGGGTCGATTCCGGTCACGAGATGCTCGGACAGTTCCTTGATGTCGCGCGCGGCAAGCCCGTCGCGGAACATCTGTGCGACCTCACCGGTCACCGGGACCGGGCGCGCCATCGGGAATGTCGTCGCCATCTCCACCGAATCTCGGATGCCCTGCTGCCTGAAGTACTCGTCCAGCAGGAAGCAACCCTCGAACGGGGCCGGCGGACACTTGAACGGCTGCCCAAGGACCGAGACGAGCACCTTCCCCCCCTTGAAGCCGGCGAGCGCGTCGCGCAGCCGCTCGGCACCGGCGAGCGAGTAGTACTCGTACCCACCCTGCTCGAAGCCAGGCGTGGCGGCGAAGTCGTAGTCGGCGCCGAGCGCCACTACGACGAAGTCGGCATCGTAGGATCCGGCGTCGGTGGTGACGCGACGCGCGGCCGGGTCGACCCCCTTCACCGTCTCCTGGCGGAACTCGACGCCGTCCTTCTTGAAGTCGCGGTAATAGAGCCGGACCTCGTCGGCCGACTGGCGGCCGAGCATCACCTCGAGCTTGGAGAAGCCGAAGTAGAACGAGTCGTTGCGATCCAAGAGCGTCACGTGAACCGCGTCCGCGACCGTCTCCGAGAGCCGGGTCGCGAGCTCCAGCCCACCGAACCCGGCCCCGAGGATCACGACGTGCTTGCTCATCGTCGGCACACTACTTGCTCGGGGTCCCCTGGGGCCGGCTCGCTTGCGGCTCATCGCCTGAGTAGCCGTACGCAGCGTCGCTTGCGCTCAGACAGCGAAGCGATCGTCTCGGTGACTCGGCGTCCGACGATCGCACCGGACGAGCTGCGAGAGCGCTGGACCCTGAAGCACAGACTGCCGCATCCTCCGCCGCAAGCGAGCGTGCGCTGGGCCTTCGCTCGAAGGGGTCATCGTCGCCCTATGCGCGCGCAAGCGCGACTCTCGCCAGGACGCTTGCTCTGGCCGGACGAGCAGCATGTTGTGTTCTGGTGTGTTCGCCAGTACCGCGGCAAGACGCCGAGCGACCTGTGCGATGGCCGCTGCACCGGGCTGGCGGATCGGAGGGCTGGAACCATTCTGTGGCTCTGCCAGACGGTCGTATGCCTGGAGTGTCCTTTGTTTGTGCACCGTTTCGTGGGGCAGGGTCGACGGATTTCTCGCTGCTTGCGGGATGTCTGGGGTTCGGTGTGGCGGTGCGGTTGATCTTGTAGGGCGGGATGTCGATGGCTGGGTAGGCGTCTCGGGCGCTCCGCATAGCGCGAATTGCGCTATGTCTGCTCAACTTGTAGGGGGGAGTGGTCGTGCTCGCAGCGATCTCTACTCGTGTGTGCATCAGAGAAGCAGAGGGCACGCTGGCTGTGGCTGTCTTCGAGCGCGGGGAGGTTCGCGGTGAGCGCGGCGGTCTGCCCGTGTGTGCGGGTCTTTTTGGGCTGGTTGGCGTTGCCGGGGTGGCGTTGTGAGGGTTGAGGGAGGGTGCGCTCGCGTGAGCGTGAGGCTGTCGGTGACGCTGCGGGGGAGGCCGCGGAAGAGGCCGGTGTGGGTGATGCGGTTTCGGCTGGCGTCGGGGTCGGATTCCAGCAAGGTGCTCGGGCCGGCATGGACGGGGCGGGGGCGGCCACCGCGGGGCTATCTGAGCGAGGGTGAGGCGTTGGCGATGGCGAGCAGGTTCGCGGAGGAGCACTCGACGGACACGCCGGCGATGCGGCGCACGTTTCAGGCGGCGCTGGATGCCTTTCTGCAGGAGTGTGCCGTGGAGAGGCGGCTGCGTGGCTCGACTGTGCACGGGTATCGCAAGCTTGGCGAGCGGCTTGCTTGCCGGTCGTGGGGCGGCGGGACGTGGGCGCAGCGGAGGCTGGATACGTTCTCGGCGGATGAGTTGCTTGCGTTGCGTAGCGAGCTGGTAGAGGTGGGGTGTAGTCCTGAGACGGTGAATCACTATCGGCGGGTTCTGCGTGGCGTTTTCGGCCGTGAGCAGCCTCGGGTGATGCTCGCGTGGCCGTGGATGGCTCCCCGGCCGGAGAGCGAGGGCAGACTCCGGTTTTATATCCCTGTCCAGGTTCGAGCGCTGCTGGAGCACGCGGGCTCTGAGATGGATCGCGCGGTCTATACGCTCGCGAGCGAGGCCGGCCCGCGGTTGAGCGAGATCCGGGCGTTGAAGGTCGCGAACGTCGATTTCGAGATGGGGGTTCTACGGCTCGAGGATGGCTTCACCACGACGGGTGGACACGCTGGCAATAAGGGTCGGCGGGCGCGGTCGGTGCCGATGACTGCGCACGTCCGGGCGGCGCTCGAACCGTTCTGTGAAGGCAAGGCGGGGGAGAGCCTGGTCTTCGAAAACGACCGCAAGCCGGGGGAGCCGATCTGCGGCACATGGCTCTATCGGCACTTCCTTGCCGCAAGCGCGGAGGCTGGGCTGCCTCGGATCAGGCTGCACGATCTGCGGCATACGTTCGGGACCCAGGCGATCCGTGCGTTCCGAGTGCATGAGGTGCAACGCCTGATGGGACACAGGCACCTCACGACCACCGAAATCTACCTGCACTACGCGCCCGACCACGACGCTGCGAAGAAGCTCACCGCACTCTGGGAAGACCTCGCCACCGACGAGAACCACACCGGCGCCCGGTAGCGCCGCGCGAGGTACGCGAGATCGAGCAGGGGGCGCCGCGCCTGGCTGCTGCTACAGCAGCTGCTCGCGCTGTGGCCGCCCCGAAGCGTCGTCAGCGAGTCGGTGCGCCCGGCAGTCGCGGGGTCACCGACACCTGCGCTGCCTTCCCAGGATTTCTTTGGGGAGACATCGAGGACCGCATGGGATGACCGGGGTCGCCGCTTGCTGCCACGTTCGCGGCTCAAAAGCCGCCAACAGCCTCGATTCCGCCTCGCGGTAGGGCGTTTCGCAGCGTCGATTCAACGACTCGTGACCGCGGGTCTGGGGAGACTTTGGGGAGACGTGACAAGCGTCTTCATGACCCAGTTCATGAGAAGTGCTGATTTACAGGGCTTTTTAGAGGCGACGACCGGAATCGAACCGGTGTAGACGGCTTTGCAGTGCTCCCAAAAGCGGTGTTCTCCGCTTCTCTAAGCGGTTTTCGGTGACCCCCGGTGCTCTCAGGTGCTCTCAAAGAACGCTCGAATGGGCCGCCTTGTGGGCAGCCCCCATGGTGGTGTTGCGTCGGTCGCAGACAGGCACGGCTATACGGTATCGCTCGTCTGGGCTACACGCGTGCGGTCCGCGCGAGGGCGTACCGTAGATTTTCTATGAGCCGGCATCCCGTGCGGCGGGGCGTCTCCGATGTCGAGGCTGTCGTCGCGAGCGCAACCTACCGCGAGCTGGTCGAGCGCCTGCGCATCAGGATCCGCGAGTCCCAGGCGCGTGCCGCCCGGTCGCTGAACACGGAGCTGGTCATGCTCTACTGGTCGATCGGCCGTGAGATCCTCGGCCAGCAGCAAGCCAGCGGCTGGGGCGATGACGTCGTGGGGGAGGATCGCGCAGGATCTCAGCGCGGACACGGGTTCGGCGCGGGGGTTCTCCCCGGCGCAACCTGTTCTACATGCGCCGCTTCGCGACAATATGGCCCGATCCCGAGAAAGTGCCGCCAGTGGTGGCACAAATTGGCTGGACTGCCCACCGGGTCCTGCTCGACGCCTGCGGAGATGACCCAGACCTTTACGCATGGTACGCCACAAAGGCTGCGGAGAATCGCTGGTCTCGGCGGTACCTGAAGGGCCAGATCGACCTGCGCTTGCACGAGCGGCAGGGCGCGGCGCTGACCAACTTCCCGCACGCGCTCGACCCCGTCGACGCTGATCGGACGCTGCAAGCGATCAAGGATCCCTACGTCTTCGAGTTCCTGGAGTTGAGCGAGGATGCTCGGGAGCGCCACCTCGAACAGGCCCTGATCGACGACATCCAGAGCTTCCTGCTGGAACTCGGCACAGGCTTTGCGTTCTATGGACGCCAGCGCTCGTTGCTGGTCGGCGATCAGGAGTTCTTCCCGGACTTGCTCTTCTTCCATCACACACTGCGCCGGTTCGTTGTGGTTGAGCTGAAGCTCGGCGCCTTCCAGGCTGAGTACGTGAGCAAGATGAACTTCTATCTCAACGCCGTGGACGAGCAGCTGCGCGTCGGGGACGATCGCGAGAGCGTGGGCATTATCCTCTGCACCGAGCATAACGAGACCGTCGCCAAGCTCGCCCTGCACCGCGTCTACGCGCCGATCGCCGTATCGACGTGGCAAGCGGGAACTCCCGCTCCGGAGCTGCCACCGGTCGAGGTCACCGACGATGTACCCGAGGATCTCTCCGACCTCGCCCAGCTCGAGGAGGTACGCACAAGGCTGATCGACCGCGTCTCCCGCCGCGCGTCGGAAATCACCGACAGCGAGAACGAGCAGAACGCGGGCTGATGCGCCGTGCTGCTCGCCCCCCAGCCGAGAAGGGGGGATACAGACGTAGTGACCAACACCGCAGACCTGCCGCGCAATCGACGAGCACACGACCACGATTCGCGTGGACGATCCGGGGCTGGTGTGGAGCGCTCGGATAGGTGATCGAACGCTTCTGGCACATCCCCAGGCTCGGCACGCGGCGGCTGCGCCGTCTCAATCACCCTCGCCGTGACCCATGATCGGCGTGCTCGTGCTCGTGCTCGGTGTGGGCGTGGTGTTCGTGAGGCCCGGCGCGTGGGTGGGCGTGGCGCAGCGTGCCATGACGGTGCAGATCGCCTCGGACGAGTTGGTAGGCCGCGGAGGGCATGGTCCTTCAGCTTAGGTCCAGTGCACCCGTGCCCCCGAGGCGAGCGTAGCCCCGGCCGTAGGCTGTGAGCCAGGCCGGTTGTGACGGCTCTCCGTCGAAGCCGGTCCGGCTCAGTCAATCCATATTGTCTAAAAGTGGGCGGAGCGCTGATATGGATGCGGGTTTGTCAAGTGGGCAGCACCGGATGCCCGCGGCTGGGCGGGTGTCCTTGTCGGTCAAGGGGGCGGCGGGCCTGGCGGGTGCGCGACGCGCGGTCAGGCTGATATGCGCGGGTTGGCTACCGCAGGACCGGGTTTCGTCGTGAGAGCCCGCGCTCTAGGATCGAGCGTGGCCCCGGAGGGTTGCTCATAGCGCTATCGCGGGTGCTCTCGCGCGTGGTGGCCAGGTTGTTCCCGCCGCCTCCTTGACCGACGTGGTGCCGGGACGTTCAGTCGGCGTTCGCGATCGCCCAGCAGAACCCGGCGAGCTCGCGCGCGACGGCGACCGCGACGACGACTGTCACTCTGAGATGCGCGGGTCGGAACCGCAGGACAGTGTCCGGTCGTGAGCTGCCTCGAACTAGCGTCGCGAGTCGGGATCGCATAGACCCATCGAGGATCCTCCGGGCGGCTCGCACTCGCCGTCCGGCCCCACCACGGGGTTTGGTGCGGTTTGTTAGGCGGCGTTCTCCTGTGGCTGGTTGTGGGTGGTCACGGGCTGGTCGGTCATCGCTGCCCACAGGAACCCGGTGAGCTCGCGGGCGATCGCGATGTTGACGACGGTTGGGCGCTTGCCGTGCGCGGTGAGATGGCGGTAGCGGTGATGCAGGCGGACCTGCGCGTGCCAGGCACGCTCATCGGGCTGCGGGCCCGAGGCGGGTCGGCGGGGGGCGTGACGGTAGTGCCAGGCGACCTCGACGAGTAGCCGCCGGGCGTGACGGTTGCCGGCCTTGGTGATGTGGCCGCGATGCTGCTGCTCACCGGAGGAGTACTCGCTCGGGGTGATACCCAGCCACGACGCCAGCTCCCGCGGGTGGCTGAAGCGGGCGAAATCGCCGATCTCGGCGATCAGCCCGAGCGCTGTCAACGTCGAGATGCCGCGGAAGCGGGTGAGGGTCTGGGCCTGTCCTTGCCAGCGCTCGGAGGCCGCGATCTGCTCGAGCTGGGCGTCGAGCGTGTCGAGCTGGCGTTCGATGCTGTCCAAATGGATCAGCATCTGCTCAAGCGCGAGCTGAGCGAGCGGGTCATCCAGGCGCTGCGCGTTGATCCAGCGGCGGTGCTTGAGCGTGAACGTCGTCTTGCCGTCACGATAGATCCGGCCGTGACGCAGCAGCGCCTTGAGCACACGGTGGCGCGCAGCGGTCCGCGCGCAGCGCAGGTCATCGCGGCAGCGCAGCAGATCCCTGAGCCCCTCCGTCTCGGTGCTCGGCGCCATCACGTAGCGCAGCAGCCCGGCACGCTGCAACTCGACGAGCTTCTTCGCGTCACGGCGGTCAGTCTTGACGCGGTCACCCGCGCGGACCGGGATCAGCGACGGTGCGACGACATCGCACGCGACTCCGATGCCGCTCAACAGTCGCCACAGCGCGAACCCGCCGGGCCCCGCCTCATAGCAGACCGCCAGGCCCTCCGGGCCGCCGAGACGCTCGATGAAGCGACGGATCGCCTTCTCGGTCGTCTCGATCCGAGACACCTCGGGCTTGCCGCCCGCAGGCGGCAGCGCGCGGCGACGATCGAGAACTTATGCACATCCAGGCTGACCCACAAACGCACATCAGTGGGCGCGATCGAAGCGGTAACGTCAGACATGGCTGGTCCTCCAAGCAGGTCGTATGCGGTGGCCGTTGCGGCCCTCAACACCCGCGATTGTCAACCCGCGACAGATACGACGCACGAGGACCAGCCCCATGCGTCCATACTGACTAGGTCTAGACGTGGAGGTCGACAAGCCTGATGAGCTCGTTCGCGTGCATTTCGTCGCGCAGCGGGGGCTGTAGCGGGTCTCGGATCCCACGAGACATCCGACCGTTAGCCTTCGACGTCAGGCGGAAGCCCAAGCGTTACCTTGCCGATGTATTCGTAGGCCTCGTTGGGCGAGAACGGTTGCATGAACGGCCCGGCACGCACGTCTCGATACATTCGCGACAGTGGGCTGGCGGTCAGGTATCCAGCACCACCTGAGATCGTGAGCGCTCGGTCCACGATCTCGATGCATCTGCGGTTCACCACCAGCTTGGCGCACTGGAATTGTGCGTTCAGCTCGTGTAGTTCGTCCAGCGACACCTCACTCGGGGAGCGCACGAAGAGCTCCTGATCCAGGATCTGCCCCTGGCGCGACAAGTGCGCCCGACAGGTGGCGAGGTCTGCCTCCATCTCGGCCACCTGATGTTGGATGCCGTGCCGCTCCGCGATCGGGCGGTTGCGCGGTGCCTTGGTGCGGGTGCGGACCATGTCGATAACGAGGTCCCGCGCCGCCTCCGCGATGCCCACGAAGCATCCCACCAGCCCGAGATTGCCGCCGCTGGCGACGACAAGGCCGATCTCCGATTCCTCCCCCCACCGTCCCATGAGTTGCACGGACGCCTCGGGAACGAAGCAGTCGCGGTAGCTCACATCATGGCTTCCGGAGGCGCGCATACCAAGCGCATCCCAGTTGTCGTGGATGATCTGACCGTCCGTTCCCTTGGGAATGAAAGCGTAGGCCGCCAGATCGTCCCCTTCCCTACCCTCCCAGCCGTCGCGGACCCGGAAGGAGACGGCAAACAGGTCGGCGATCGGGGAGAGCGTGGCGAAGATCTTCCGGCCAGTCAGCAACCAGCCACCATCAACCTTCAGGCCCTCCACGAGCGGGTGTCGCAGGTCGGTGCCGGGCTCGCTCCCGTTGTACATGGCGACAGCCCCTGCACCAAGCGCCTGGAGGTGGTCTGCTACGGCGTTGGCTTGTGCCGAATCGCCCTCTTCTCGTGCTTGCCGGAGCGAGCGCTGGCCTTGGAGTCCGAAGTCGAGGTGCATGTCGGCGGCAATCGCGGTTGAGCCGTCGCCGTAGCCGAGGCGAGCCAGACCGACCGTGAGATCGTGGACCGACGAGAGCCCGAGCCCCCCGAACTCCTCGGGAATGGTGGCGGTGAGGAAGCCGGAGGTCTTCATGGAGTCGAAGACCTCGACTGGGAAGCTGCCGTCGCGGTCATGCCGATCCGCCCTCTCGGCCGCCTCCTTGGCATGCATCTCCGCCAGAGCCACGAACCGCCGGCCCACGTCGGTGATCGGCTGCAGCTCCGCCTGCCTCATCGGTCCCCCTTCGTCCCTCGCGTCACAGGGCCCAACCGAGCGTCGGCCGGTGCTCGTGAGGTCGCGCTCGGCGCAACGTGACTTCCGCTCCACTCGCGGGTCAAGTCGAGCCACGGCTGAAGGTACAGACCCACGGCGCAGGAACCCACACACGCATCAGGGCGCGACATCGCACCGCTCCGCCACCGCATGCCCTCACTCTAACTCCTCGTGGCGCGAGTGTGTCGCACGCCGTTCAGCTTGTTCGGTCATCGGAGTATCTGAGTATCGGACGGGGCCACGGGGCGACGCAGGCCTTGAGTTGACCCGCCGACTGTCCGCACGAGCTTCTGAGCAGCACGGGGCCGGACGGGGCCCGGGGCCGCCGATTTGCAGGCATTTTGCAAAGCGGGAGCGTGCGGAGATGCCGGTGATTCGGCGCGGATGCCCGCGCATTTGGGACCGTCGGGGGCTCAGGGGGTCGGCGGACACGTCGCCATGACTCGAGAATGCCAAACCGCTTTTGACACCGTACCCGTGCCGCGTTTCCTCTCGGTCCACCCATTGACATGCTCCCGATTAGACGATACCGTCTCCGCGTCTCCGTCCACGAGCCTGGTCACTAGGAGTATGCATGAAAGCCGCTACTAGCGGGATGGAATGTCGACCTTGAGACGCTGCGGGAACCTGACCGTACAGGTGGGTTACACTGCGGACAAAGCGTTTCACTCGCTTCCGGTGCTGCTGCATAACGACTGGGAGGAGGCGCACGGGGACGTGAGCGAAGAGTGGCTGCTCTCGCCGCAGCATCCCTACTGGCAAACGGGCAGGGCAACATTCTTTACTGCGGTGCGCGATGGCCCCGTCGGTCGTGCGGCTCTCATCATCGACTCCCAACATCGCGAGCGTTGGGCGCAAGGCGACGCATACATCGGCTTCTTCGAGTGCTGTAACGACGCGGACGTTGCTCGGGCCCTGATTCGCGCCGTGACCAGCGAGGCACGGAAACTCAGCACATCCCGCCTGCTTGCAACCGCTAGCCCCTCAGCCAACTACGCGGTCGGGGTCCAGGTGGACGGCTTTGAGGCTGCGCCTGTCGTCATGCTGAGCCCGGGTCTGCCGCACTACCCCGGGCTCTTCGAGAAGCTGGGCTTCCACGGGGTGCTCGACTGGCGCGCCGTCCTGATGGACCGAGAACGCGCGCTTGCCGGCGCCGAGCTCGTGTCGCGGCGACGCCATGCCCAGCACGACCTGACCTGCAGACCGCCCCGGCCTGACGAGCTGTGGGATCGCAGGGACAAGCTGCGCGACGTGTACAACTCGTCGTTCTCGGGCTCGTGGGGATTCACGCCCATGGGTGCAGGGGAGTTCGACGCTCTGATTGAGCGCCTGCAGCGAAGCGTCGTGCAGGACCTCACACTGCTCGCATTCATTGACGAGAGGCTCGTTGGGTTCATACTCACAGTCGGGTCCGCCAACTCGGCAGACGGGCGCTCGATCCCACCTCACGTCCTGTGGTTGTGCGTGGCGGCGGAGTATCAGCGGGGTGGGGTGGGTGTCGCACTGGTCGATGAGTTCGTACAGGCGTTCGGCGTGAGCGCCTTCCCGAGCGTCGAGTACCACATCAACGACCAGGATCCGTTCATGGTCTTCGTCGCCCAGTCACTGGGCACAGAGGTTGTCAAGCGCTACCGTCTGTATGCGCTCGAGCTTGAGAGGAGTGAGGTAAGTGGCTGAGCCCGTTGACGCGCTGCTGCTCGTCCCCTTCGAGCCCGCCACTGCCTCCTACATCGATCCACCCTTTCGGCAGACCTCAGGGGCGTTCCTGAACATGCCCTTGAGTCGTGCGGTCGGCTCCTTTCAGGCGTACGTTGGCCGCTCGCTCGACTTCTGGACCCCTTCTAATCGCCCCGTCTTCGATGGTGAGCGGATGAGCTTCCCGCGGCACCGCTCGGCGACGGCGATCGTCCTGTCCTCGTCGCTCGAGCGAGCGGGGCTGCGCTGGAACACGATCGACCCTGGTGTGCAAGAGCTGAAGTACTGGCGCCAGGCACTGGAGCGTTACGTCCGATGTCCGCCCCGCACGGTTGCCATCTCGACGACGTTCGTCATGAGCGGCCCGTGGCTGCGAAACCTCTGCTTCATCATCCGCCGGACACTCCCGCAGTCGAAGGTGCTCGTCGGCGGGTACTACTACGCGACGAACACGCGCAGCTTCCTCTCGCTCGACGCTGACGTGCTCTGCGTCGGCGAGGGCGAGGTTCGCTTTCCGGAGATCGTCAAGAAGATTCGTGACGGGGACGGCCTCGAGGCCGTCCCGGGACTGTACATACGCGGTGAGGATGGCGGCCTCGCCTACACGGGAGTGGCCCATCCTCTTCCGTTTGCGTCACTGGAGCGCCCCGACTGGTCGCTCGCGGAGCGAATCGACCCGCCAATCGACCTTGCACGGGACGCGATCGAGTTCGGCGTGGAGACGCAGCGCGGGTGCCTGTTCCAATGTGAGTTCTGTACCTACCGCACGCTGACGAGCTCAGCGATGATGGATCCCGATCAGGCTGTGAGCGCGATCTGCGACACGGCGCTCGCACCGGGCGGATACATCAACATGGCAGATGCCACTGCCTCGTCTCCGCACAAGCGGTGGCGCGAAGTGCTGACCCGGCTCGCCGAACGCGGCGGATCGCCTCATCCCATCTGGGCGTTCGCGAGAGTGTCGGATATCCAGGGCGACGTCGCCCTGCTGATGCATCGGGCAGGCGTGCGTCATGTCTTCGTCGGCCAAGAGAGTGGCGACCAGCGCATGCTGGACGCGATGCGCAAGGGGACTCGCATCACGCAGGTGAGGCCCGCCATCGAGGCGCTCGCCCGGGCCGGAGTCTCGGCAACGTTCGGCTTCTTTCACGGCTTCCCGGGCGAGACAGAGGAGTCAATTCAGGCGACGCGGAACCTCATCGCGACCCTCAACGAGCCATTTCCAAGCCGCTCGGTCGTGATGACGTACCTGCTGTATCCATTCATCTACATGGATTTCGCGGCGGTATCACGAAACGAGGCGGTGGCAGGAACGTCGCACTACCTCGGCTACTCGCAGGCGCCGATGCCGCCGGAGCGGACGGTGGAGGAGGCACTGAGAACGATCATCACAGTGAGCAGGAACCCGGCCGCGCCCCCGTATGCGTTTCTGTTCGAGTCCAGCCCCGCGACGAGCGGGATCGGCCTGTTCTCGCGGCCGTACAAGTACGAGGCGTTCCGCTGGCTCAAGGCGGTCGAGCGAGGTGTCGTGATCTTCCTCGAACGAGACGTCGACGGGACGCGACCTGACTGGCGCGAGCTGCGACGCCTTCGCGCGCAGGTGCTCGAGCGCTACCCGCCGACGCCGTGGCTGTCGAGGCAGCGAGGACGCCTCGGGGGCGCCGTGAACCGCCAGGTCGCGGGGCGCTTCGCCCACGAGTGGTCGCGTGAGCGTGAACACGGGGTGGGCGCCCTGACTCGTGCCTACCATGCGAGCGCCGCCCAAGGCGACACTGGGTCGCCGCGCCTCGCAGCGCGAGCGGCCCGGCAATCCACCTACCTAGGAAGCGATGGGATCAAGTCCCATGAGTTCGAGCACGCCGGCCAGAACATCGATGACTTTGCAGCCCAACTGATCCAACAGGCCATAGACAGGCCACGCCGGCGCGTGAAAAAGCCGCCACCTGGTGGCGAACCGCGTGAGCAGCCGCTGACAATACCCGCGGACAACGCGTGAGGGCGACGAGGGGACAGCCTGCGGAGACTGGGTCGCGACCAATCGTCAGCGCCCATGACGACGGTTGTGCCGATGGGTGAGTTGCGGGGTCCAACCGCCGAGCGCGACGCAGAGCCGACGCCGCGGCACGCTGAGCGGCTGCCGCGAACGGCGCGCAACGGCCGTGACCTGCTTGCTTGGGGCCTCGTCGACGCAGACGCCGTCGCAGACGTTGACGAGGTGACCGAGAACTTCGCGATGGCGGTCACGTCGGCGATGCTCGAGCTCATCGACGTCACCGAGGTCGATGATCCCATCAGGCGGCAGTTCGTTCCCACCATGCGAGAGCTCGTCATGTTGGCCGAGGAGAGGGCTGACCCCATAGGCGACGAGCCGCACGAGGCGGTCGACGGCGTGGTGCATCGCTATCCCGACCGGGCCCTGCTCAAGGCGATTCACGTCTGTCCTGTGTACTGCCGATTCTGCTTCCGGCGCGAGAAGGTCGGCCCCGGAAGCGAGACCCTCTCCGAAACGCAGCTCGAGGCCGCGTTCGTGTACATCCGCTCGCATCCCGAGATCTGGGAGGTCATCCTGACCGGGGGCGATCCGCTCATCCTCAAGCCCCGACGACTGGGATCCATCGTCGCCGGGCTCGATGCCATCCCCACCGTCGAGGTGATCCGCATTCACACGCGCGTCCCGGTGGTGGCGCCGGCGCGTGTCACCGACGAGCTCGTGACGAGCCTGAAGGTCTCGAAGCCCGTATATGTCGTGCTCCACTGCAACCACCCCCGCGAGCTGACGGAGGAGGCCGTGGCTGCGTGTGGCCGGCTCGTCGACGCCGGCATCCCGATGCTCAACCAGAGTGTCCTGCTTCGTGGCGTCAACGACGACAAGCCGACGATGGAAGCCCTCCTGCGAGCCCTCGTGCGAGCTCGTGTCAAGCCGTACTACCTCCACCACGGTGATCTGGCCCTCGGCACGAGCCATTTCAGGACGACGATCGAGGAAGGGCAGGCCTTGATGCGCGAGCTGCGGGGCCGTGTCTCGGGGATCTGCCAGCCGACCTACGTCCTCGATATCCCGGGCGGTTACGGGAAGGTTCCGATCGGCCCGAACTACCTGGCGCGCGAGGGGGACCGCTGGCGCGTCGAGGACATCCACGGCGACGTCCACCTCTACCCACCGCGATCAGGGACGAGTGATGACTGACCTGCTTGACGAGGCTGGCTGGACCGACGGGGACTCGGAGGCGTTCATCCATTACGGCACGTATTTCGTGCCGGAGCGCGAACGGCAGATCGAGACAGTGTCCAGGCTGGCCGCCGCCAGAGCGGACGCAGACGCGCACTTCGCGGACATCGGCTGCGGTGAGGGCCTTCTCGCAGAATCGTTGCTGGCGCGGCTGCCTAAGGCCACGGTCTATGCGCTCGACGGCTCCGAAGCGATGCTGGACCACGCTAGAGCCAGGTTGTCGGAGTACGAGGGCCGGGTCCACTTCGGGATCATTGATGTGGCCGACGACAGCTGGTGGCGCTTTCCACATGCCCTCAGCGCGGTCGTCTCGTCACTGACCCTGCACCATCTGCTCGACGACGAGAAGCGGCACTTCTACGCGGGTATGTGGAACGTGCTGAAGCCTGGCGGCGCGCTGATCATGGCGGACCTGATCCGGCCGAACTCGCGCGCGGCCTGGGAGCTCGCCGGGGCGGAGTGGGACGTCGCAACCAAGGACCGGTCGCTCGCACTTCACGGAGACCTCGAGCCGTTCGAGCGCTTCGTGGAATGGACCTGGAACCTGTTCACGGATCCGGATCCCCCTACCACGGAGCGCCCATCCACCGTGCTGGATCACCTGCGGTGGCTCGAGGAGGTTGGTTTCGAGGGGGCGGACGTGTTCTGGCTCTCAGCCGGCCATGCGATCTTCGGTGGCTGGCGCTCACCGTCCGAGCGATGACGTACGAACGTCGTCCCGTCGAGCCGCGGCGCCTGATCTTTGCCAATCTTGTCAATCGGCTGATGATCGAGGTGCCGACGCCCGCGTATGCGCGGTCGCTCAGCGCCGTTGCACACCGGAAGCTCTGGCTGGCTCGTGAGGGCGACATCGTCGTCACCCCGCGGCCGATCGCCCGCCACTTCCGCGAGTACGCGTGCGAGATTCTCGGCGTCGACGAAGCCCGGATCACGATGCTCTCGCCGGATGCTGGAGATACCGAGCTACTGGCCGATGCAGTCCAGCGCTCGCCAATTGTGGAGGAGGTCGCCGACGCTGCTTCGTCTGGTCGAGAGCTCGAAATGCTGCCGTTCACGATCGACGAGGCGACCCTCCGTCTGGCCCGAGAGTGGCAGATGCCTGTTGCGGGATACGACCCGCTCCCCTCGCCGGAGGTGTCCGAGCTCGTGTCCGTACTAAACACGAAGTCCGGCTTCCGCGAACTCGTCGCCGGGCTGGGGATCCCTACGCTCCCGGGTATCAAGTGTAAAGGCCGTGCGGCACTGGAAAGCGCGATCGGCGAGATCGTCGCCGACCACGGTGGCGCCATCGTCAAGTGCGATCGCAGCTCCAACGGGTACGGGCACCTGATCGTCCGTCCTGGCAGCGACATCGCCGGCGGTGTACGACAGCATTTCGCAGACACCCAACAGCCGATGGAGTTCACCGTGGAGGCGCTCGCCAACTTCGTCAGCGTCCCAAGCGTCGAGATGATCGTGAGCGAGGACGGCGTCGAGCTGCTCTATGTGTGCGATCAGCGATGCCCGAACGCCTCCTTCTCGGGCATGGAGACGCCGCCGCGGGATCTCTCCTACGAGCATGCCGAGACGCTGCTGCACGCCGGGCGGACCTTTGGGGAGTACCTGCACACGCACGGGATCAGAAGCGTGTTCGACATAGACGCAGGCATCACAGCGGATGACGAGCTGTATGTCACCGAGACGAACCTGCGGCGGACGGGCGGAACATACATCGACACCCTGGTGCGCCGTCTGGTTTGTGATCCCTACGAGGGTCGCTGTGCATGGTTGGCCGACAGCCGGCCGGCCGGCTCGCTGCGTGACTTCGCCGCGGGCGCGAAACGCCTTGAGGCTGCGGGCCTTGCGTTTGACGGTGAAAGCGGCGTGGCTCTCACGGCCGACACGCTCGACATCGACTCCAAGTGGCGCTATCTGATTGTCGCGCCGACGCTGGCTGACGCCGACGTCATCGAGCGAGAAGCGTGGGACGCACTGGGATTGGGCGCTTGATGCTGGTTGGAGATGTCGTGCCCGCCCCCAGCGAGATCGACGGTGTCGGCGTCTTCACCAACCGTTCGCTCCCGATGGGGACTGTTGTCTGGGGGCCCTGTCCGGGCTGTCAGCGGTGGTCTGCGGAGGAGGCACAGAAGCTTGACGCCGCACTCGGCTGCTACCTGGAGGAGTTCGGGTACCGGACAGCGGACGCGGGTGTCCTGCTGCCGTGTCAGAGCGCCCATCTCCTGAACCACTCCTGCGACGCCAATGTTCTCGACTTCGGCGCTGACTTCGGCGTCGCGGTCCGCGACATCGATGCGGAGGAGGAGCTGACGGTCGACTACGGCACGTTCTGCAATGACGAGGCGTGGAGCTTCACATGCTGCTGCGGGAGCGACAGTTGTCGCTTGACGATCTCAAGCGAGGACGCAGCTGCTGCCGGCAGGCGCGCCTCATGGGCTGCGGGCGTGGGTCCCGCGCGAACCCGTGTGGCGCTTGTGCCTCAGCCGCTCGATGTCGGGTTGACGGCCATCAGCGACGTCTACCGGACCCTGCGACGCGGCATGAAGGTGCCGCTTGACCCGAGCGTCACGATCCGCGACCCGGCCTTTCTGGCAAGCCCTGGGCGGCAGCGCGTCCTGGACGGTGTGCGATGACGCGCTCCGAAGGGCAGGTGCCGTCCCCGGGCATTGTGGGGATCGGGCTCGGCCCCGCGAACCTCAGTCTCGCCGCTCTGCTGGAGCCGCTCGGTAGGGTCGAGGGCCTGTTCTGCGAGGCGACGCCGTGGTTCTCATGGCATCCGGGAATGATGCTTCCCGTAAGCCATGTGCAGATTCCGTATCTGAAGGACCTTGTGACCCTCGTCGATCCGACGAGTCGATTCTCGTTCCTCAACTTCCTCGCCGAAGAGCGCCGCCTTCATCGGTTCCTCTTTGCCGAACTCGATCGTGTATCTCGGATCGAGTACGAGCAGTATTACGCCTGGGTCTGCGCGCAGCTCGACTGCTGCCGCTTTGACACGCCGGTGAGCACTGTCAAGCTCCGCGACCGCGTGTTCGAGGTATGGGCGCGCGACACCGTGATCGCGCGCACCGCGAACATCGCCGTCGGCACCGGGCAGCGGCCGCGGGTACCGTCCTTCGCCCGCCCGTTGCTGGACGGCAATGTCATCCACAGCTCGGACCTTCTGCACATGCGACCGGCGTGTTCGGGAAAGCGGGTGCTGATTGTTGGTGGAGGCCAGAGCGGCGCGGAGGTATTCGCGCACATCGTGGCCAATGACCGCGACCTTCCGGAGCACATCACATGGGTGACAAGCAGAGACACCTTCTGGCCGTTGGACGAGTCGCCGTTCGTCAACGAGTGGTTCACGCCGCAGTACGTGGAGCATTTCCGGTCTCTCGCCGCGAGCCGTCGCAGTGCGCTTCTCGATGCGCAGCACATGGCGAGCGACGGTGTCACGAGCAGCCTCCTGCGACGGATCTACCGGCGCCTGTACGAGCTCGACTACCTGCGTGACGGGCCTGGGCTGTGCACTCTGCTGCCCGCACACAGGGTCATCGCGGCCGAGAGCCGAAATGGCAACCATGTGGGCGCGACGATCCTTGATGTTGACACCGGCGAGCGCCGAGAGCTCGTCGTGGAGGTTGCAATCTTTGCGACCGGCTACGAAGTGGCGATTCCGGCGTGCCTCGATCCGATCCTGCCTCTGCTCGAGATTGCCGACGGTGAGCTCGGCCTGGGACCGGACTACACGATCGCGTGGAACGGCCCCCGGGAGTGCCGGATCTTTGGGCAGAACATGGCCAGGAGCTCGCACGGGATCGCCGAGGGCAACCTTGCCCTCAACTCCTGGCGCAGCGCGGTCATCATAAATGCGGTCTGTGGAGAGGCGGTGTACGACGTCTCTCGTGCCGACACCGCGCTGTCGTGGGCGACGAGCTTGGAGTCGTGTTCGGAGGCACCGACGGTCGGCGCCGTGGAGCGGGACCCGACATGATTGTGCGAACGGCCCCGGAGACCGTCGAGGGAGCGATGCTGCTCCGTTTGGTCGAGTTCGACGGACAGACCGGCGCCACGCCGCCATTCAAGGCTTCGCGGTTCGTCGTGCCTGCCGGCGCGACATCTAACGAGGATCGCCACGATGTTTGCGAGGTGTGGATGGTGGCGAGCGGCGAAGGCGAGGTCCTCGTCGACGGGCGATCGCTCTCCGTGCGGGCCGGCGACGTCCTCTTGTTCGTTTCCAACGAGGTGCATCAGGTACGCAACACGGGACCTGACCCTTTCGAGGCGTTCTCAGTTTGGTGGCCACCGCGGCAGGCGTGGGATGTTTGATCTCGCCGTGGTGGGCGGCGGGATCATCGGCGCCACGGTCGCCTTCGAGGCGCATGCGCGGCACCCGGACTGGGCGCTTGCCGTCGTCGATCCGGCACCTGCATGTGGGGCGACGTGCTGGTCGCTGGGCGTGAGCTTTCCGCTTGCGCCGACGACCGGCCACCGCGCGATGGTTCGCGAGAGCCTTGCGTGGCACGCTGCCTGGTCGGGCACGCCGACGCCGCGGCAATCCCTGCGCATGTTGTTCGTGGTCGGCAGCGCTCGCAGGCGCACGTTCCTGTCAGCTGTCGACGGAGCCGCGTTTGGCCCGGCGCCTCGCGAGCTCATCGAGGAAGCCCGCGAGGCCTGGTCGCTTCAACTCGGTGACGACGACGAGGTGCTGATGGGTGACGACCGCGTGTTTCGGATCGACGCGCCCGCCCTCGCACGTCAGCTCATCGTCGCGGCGGAGGCTGTCACGATCGAGAGTCGCGTCGACGCGCTCACCGTGGAGGAGGACGCGTCGAGCCTCGCGCTCGACGACGGGCTGTCGGTCGCTGCCCGCCGGGTCGTTGTCGCCACGGGATCCTGGTATCCAAGCGGTCTCGGGAAGCAGCTCGGCGTGCCGAGCGGCGTCGTAGTCAAGAGAGTCTCGGCGCTCGAGTGCGATGTGCGTCGTGCGGATGCCCCTGCCGTGTACTTCGTGGACGACGATCTGATGATCGTTCCCGACGATCGTGGGGGACGCACGCTCGTCAGCTTCTACCGGCGAGCGTGGAGCGACGATCCCGACGTCTTGACCGGAGCACTGTCGTCCGCCGACGCCGCCGAGGGCACGGCTGCCCTCCTTCGACGCTCACCGTCCTTGGCGGCGGCTGTGGTCGGGGGCCGGTCGTTCTGCGACGCCTATGCGCCGGAGCGCCTGCCGATTTGCATGTCTGCGGGCCCGGACGTAGTGGCGATCGTGGGTGGCTCGGGGTCGGGCGTCCGGCTCGCCCCCGCCCTGGCCGACCTCGCGATGCGACAGCTGGACGGCGGCAGGCTCGTGGAGACGATGTGACGACGCTGATCACCGCAACGCCGCCGACGCCCAACGGAGAGCTCCACCTCGGCCATCTGTCGGGACCGTATCTCGCGGCCGACGTCTTTCGCCGCTTCCTCAAGCTGAGAGGCGAGAAGGCGTGGTACAGCACGGGCATCGACGACCACCAGACTTACACGGCAAAGCGCGGCGACCAGGACGGGCGCACCGCCGGCCGGGTGGCCGACGATTTCGGCGACCGCATCGAGGACGCGTGGCGCGCCTCGGCGGCCGCGCCTGACGTGTGCGTGCGGCCGCGAAGCTCGGCCCGGCATGTCGCCTTCGTCAGCGAGTTCTTCAGACAGCTGGTGGACGGCGGATTCGTGGTGCCCCGGAACAGGCCGCTTCCCTACTGCACGAGGTGTGCAAGCCCGAGGTTCGAGGCTTACGTCCGCGGAGGCTGTCCGCATTGCAACGAGGTCACCGGCGGGAACGCCTGCGAGGACTGTGGCGAGCCCAACGATTGTGGCGACCTCCGCGATGCCACCTGCACGATCTGCGGTGAGCCGACAGTGCTGACGGATGTCGAGCGCCTCTACTTCCCGCTGAGACCCTTTGAGGACGAGCTGTCTGACTACTGGAGCCGCGTCAGCCTGCCGCCGCACCTCGCGGCGTTGTGCAATCGGATGCTGGCGAGGGGGCTACCCGAGATAGCGGTTAGCCACCCCGGGAACTGGGGAATCCGTGTCCCCCTAGACGCGTTCTCCGATCAGCGCATATACGTGTGGTGTGAGATGGCGCCTGGCTATCTCGTCCAGGCGGAGGAGCTGGCAGCCGTCGCGTCGAGCCGAGATGGCTGGGCAGGCTTCTGGAAGAGCGACGAGGTCCGGATTGTCCAGTTCTTCGGCTTCGACAACGGCTACTTCCACGCTGCGCTGTTTCCAGCACTCTTTCGCGCCTTCGACGTGGACATCCGTTTGCCGGACTCCTTCGTTCTCAACGAGTTCTACCGCCTCGATGACGACAAGTTCTCGACGAGCCGCAATCACGCCGTATGGGTCCTGGATGCGCTCCGCGAACGTCCTCTCGATGCCCTCCGATACACCCTCTGCTGCGACCGGCCCAACGGGAGCCAGACGACCTACTCGGCGGCTCGCACCGACGCGCACACCAGCCGCCTACGGAGTCTGTGGCAAGGCTGGCTTCGAGACCTCGGGGGAAGAGTGGTGGCCCACGACAGTGGGCGGTCGCCGACGTGCAATTCGCTCGTGAGTTCCCACCACGGTCACACCCAACGATACATCGCCGGGCTGGGCGATGTAGTCGCTGAGTATTTCGAGCTTCCGATGTTCTCGCCCGCTGGCGCTATTCGCACCTTGGAGGCGGCAATACATCGGCTCTGGGCATTCGGCCTCGAGTTCGAGCATCTGGCGGGTGGACCCGACCCGGACGCCCAACGAGCGTCAGCCGTCGCTCTGGAGCTCGCAGGTGTGCACGCCCTGAGCACGTTCGCGTACCCGCTTCTCCCGGAGGCGGCAACCCGAATTCGCGGGGCGATCGGCTGTCCCGACCCCGCGCCGGGCGATTGGGACACGGCCGGGATGCCGCTGCTGCCGGGGTCCGACGTCTCCGGTCTTGCCGATGTCGAGCTGCTCGGTTGAAGGTGGCGTTCGTGCTGCGATCGACATCGGGTCCACGGGGGGATGTCGATCTAGGGAGCCATGCCGTCGGGGACGTGGATCCCGAGTTGCTCTCGCCCGCGAAGCAGGCAGTTCTCGCTCGCTGGCGCGACGGTCGCCTGACAGCCGACCAGCGCGGCACCGACAGCGGTCGCCTGACGGCGAACCAGCGGATCGAGCACGATCCGCAGCGGACGCGCTTTCCCCTGTCCGTTCGGCAGCGCGTGGCCTGGTCGTTCGAGCTGCTGAGTCCAGCCAATCCGGCCAACACCCTGTTCTTCTGCGCGAGCGTGCGCGGCTTCCTGGACGAGTCGGCCTTGCGGGAGGCGTTGCGGGTGCTCGTGGATCGGCACGCGGTCCTACGGACCGTCATCGACGGGACGCCAGGCCGCGAGCAGCAGGTCGTGCTGGCAAGCATCGCGATGGCCCTGGACATTGTCGATCTAACCGATCGCGGCGCCGGGGATGCCGAGCGACACGCCGTGGCGCATGCGCAATCGGTCATCGCACAGGGATTCGACGTGAGGCACGGGCCGCTAGCGCGAGTGGTCTTGTACCGGCTGGGGGACGAGTCGCGAATCCTCGTCCTGCAGATCCATCACATCATCGCCGACGGCTGGTCCTTCGGCGTCGCGCTCTTCGAGCTGCGATCGATCTACGAATCCCTCCTGGAGGGTCGGGATCCAGCGCTCCCGCCTCTCCCGATCCAGTATGGCGATTTCAGCATCTGGGAGCACGAGTGGCTGCGCACGCAGGACCTCACGGCCCTCGGGCAGTACTGGGGTCCGCGCCTGCGCGGGGCTCCCGCGCTCGCGCTCGGGGACGACCATCCAGCCGGTGACAGGCGCGACATCTCGGGAGCGTCAGTCGACCTGGTCCTAGAGGACGCGATCACGTCGGCTATGCGGCGGGTCTGTCGCGAGTGCGGCGCTACCACGTTCATGTGCTTGGTCGCCGGCATAGCCGTGCTCTGCCATGCGCTCAGCGGGGCGACCGACGTCGCGATTGAGGCGGTGCTTGCCAACCGCATGCTTCCCGAGACACAGGGCCTGATCGGCATGTTCATAAACAACCTGCCGCTGCGGGTCGACCTTTCCGGCGATCCGACGTTTCGCGAGCTGCTCAGCCGAGTTCAGACCGTATGCGGACCGGCGTATGCGACGCAGCAGGTTCCTCTGGAGGCGCTGCTCGAGAGCCTCGACATCGATCACGCCTCGGACGGCACGCCGATCGCGCAGGTGGAGCTCGTATTCCAGAACTGGCCGGCGCCCGCGATGAGGCTGGGGTCAGCTGAGTTCGCGCGGCTCGAGCTGGATCAGACCTTTTCGTTCCATGACCTCGAGTTTCACTTGTGGGATGGGCCGGTCATAGCAGGCCGTGTTGCCTACAAGACGGCGCTGTTCGAGGAGGACTCGGTTCGGGGAAAGCTGCACGTACTGAAGCGCATATTGAGCGATGGCACGCGGAGCCCGGATCGGCGGTTGTCGGACTTGATAAGCGAGATCGCGCGAGAGGAGATGACCTAATGCAGTTCGGCATGTTCTTCGAGCTTCAGTTGCCGAAACCCTGGGGCGAAGGAGACGAGCAGGCGCTCTTCCAGAACGCGCTCGAGTGGGCCGAGCTTGGCGAGCAGGCCGGGATCGAGTACTGCTGGGCGCAGGAGCATCACTTCCTGGAGGAGTACTCCCACTCAACGGCGCCGGAGGTATTCCTCGCCGCCGTGAGCCAGCGGACGCGGCGGATGCGGCTCGGCCACGGGGTCACGCTGATGATTCCCAACTACAACCATCCGGTGCGGGTTGCGGAGCGCATCGCGACGCTCGATCTCGTCAGCAACGGACGGGTCGAGTGGGGCACGGGGGAGTCGAGCTCGAGACTCGAGCTTGAGGGTTTCGGCGTGAACTACATCGAGAAGCGGGCGATCTGGGCCGAGTGCGTCCGTGAGACAGCGAAGATGCTCAGTGCGTCGCCATACCCGGGGCACGAAGGGCGGTTCTTCTCGATGCCGCCGAGGAACATCGTGCCGAAGCCGGTGCAGCGGCCGCACCCGCCGCTTTGGGTGGCCTGCACCAACCGGGACACGATGAAGCTGGCGGCGAGACTGGGGATGGGCGCCCTCACGTTCGCCTTCATGGATGCGAGCGAGGCCAAGTACTGGGTCGACGAGTACTACGAGACGTTCAAGCGTGAGTGCGTCCCGATTGGCCAGGCCGTCAATCCGAACATCGCCATGCTCGCCGGTGTGTTCCTCGATGAGGATCACGACACGGCCCTGGCTAAGGGCATCGAGGGACAGCAGTTCTTCAAGTGGGGGCTTGCCTGGTACTACCGGTTCGGGATACACGTCCCTGGACGGACGTGCCTGTGGGAGAATTTCCAGCAGGCTGCACGTGAGCCGATGGCCGGGGTCTCAGCGGTCGGGAATCCAGCAACCGTTCGGGAAAACCTGCGGAAGCTGGAGGGGGCGGGAGTCGACCAGCTGATCTTGCTGCAGCAGGCAGGGCGATACGAGCACGACGACATATGCCACACGCTGGAGCTGCTCGGGACCGAGGTCATACCTGAATTCGCAGAGCGTGAGCAGGAACGCCAGCGGCGAAAGCACGAGGAACTGGCTCCGTACGTTGAGCAGGCGCTGGCGCGGAGGGAGGAGGTCGGGGAAGCTAGTCCGGACGCCGTAGAGGCTTATCCCGTGTCCCGGGAGGCGCAGGCGAGCGGACTGAACGTCGGCCCGCGGCGCGCTCTGGACGCAACGTCGGCCTGGCGCCTCAACGTCTCCGGCCCGAGGAGGGAGCGTTGAGCGCGATCGAGACCCTCGTCGACCTGTTGCTGGACCGCGCGGAGACGCGCGGGTCCTTCGGATATCACTACCTGCGAGACGACGCGAACGAGGTTGACGACCTCAGCTTCTGCGAGCTCGCGCAGGACGCCATGGCGATCGCCGGCGAGCTCGCATCCGCCGTGGCGCCCGGCGCGCGGGCGATCCTCCTCTACCCACCGGGCTTTGATTTCGTTCGGGCGTTCTTCGGCACGCTGATGGCCGGCGTGATCGCGGTGCCGATTGCGCCGCCGGTGGCAGACGTCACAGCCTGGACGGCCACACTCGACCGCATCGTCGCCGATGCGCAGCCGTCGGCGATTCTCACCACCACGGAGCTTCGCACGCTGCTGGGCAACGCTGCCTTCGAGTGCGCGGCTAACGAGCTCGCTTGGGAGACGACCGATGCATGGTCCTCAACGCCCGCCGCGCCGCCCACACGCCGGGTTCGGGGCACGGACATCGCCTTCGTCCAGTACACGTCGGGCTCGACCTCCCTGCCGAAGGGCGTGGTGCTGCACCACGAGCACCTGCTTTCGAACCTACAAGACATCCAAACGTGCTTCCGGGTCCACCTCGACACCCGCTCGGGCAGTTGGCTCCCGATGTTTCATGACATGGGCCTGATCGGCTTGCTGCTGTCGCCGCTCAACGCGGGTTGCGAGGCGTACTTCATGTCGCCATTGGATTTCCTGCAGAAGCCCGTGCGCTGGCTCGAGATGATCACCAGGTTCCAGATCACGATCAGCGGTGGGCCCAACTTCGGGTACGACCTCTGCGCCCGGCGAGTCGACGCGGAGGCTCGTGAAGGGCTGGACCTGAGCTCGTGGGAGGTGGCATTCACCGGTGCCGAGGTCGTGCGTCCGGCGACGATAGAGCAGTTCTGCGAGGCATTTGGACCAATAGGGTTCGAGCGACGTGCGTTCCTGCCGTGCTATGGCCTGGCCGAGGCGACCCTGCTCGTCAGCGCGATCGACGCCCTTCAGGAGCCGACGGTCGTGGCGGGCGATGCGGACGCGCTTCAGCGCGGAAGGTTCGTTGAGCACGGCGACGCGGCGAGCGGGTCGTGTCGGCTGGTCGGGGTGGGACGGGTATGCGCTCACAGCGAGATCGTGATCGTGGGTGACGACGGCGCGGCTCTCGCGGATGGAGAGATCGGCGAGGTATGGGTGCGGGGGCCTGGTGTTGCGGCTGGCTACTGGCGTCGCAGTGACGCTTCCCGAGCAGCGTTCGGCGCGTTCCTGAGCGACGGCGCGGGGCCGTACCTGAGCACGGGCGACCTCGGGTTCGTCCGCGGTGGCGAGCTGTTCATCACGGGCCGCATCAAGGAGGTTCTCATCATCCGCGGTCGCAACCTCTTCCCGCACGACATCGAGGAGGCTGCCTGGCGCGGGGACGGTCGCTTGCGTCCGGGGTGCGGCGTCGCCTTCGCCGTCGAGATCGACGATCACGAGCTGCCGGTCGTCGTGCAGGAGGTCCGCAACGAGGACGACGACGACCTGGACGCGATCGTGGCCGCGATCAGGTCTCGCGTCACGGCGGCACTGGGCGTTCAGCTGGCTGCGATAGTGCTCGTGCCGCCAAGAACGATCCTCAAGACGACGAGCGGAAAGCTGCGCCGGCTCACAACGCGCGACGCCTACCGCGCCGGCGAGCTGCCCGCGCTGCGGCACTGGACGGCACTGCCGGCCGTGGAGGCGGCGACGTGACCGAGGCTCAGCTCCAGGACTGGCTGACCACCCGCGTGGCACAGGCGGCCGGCGTCGAGGTCGCCGCGGTCGACGTCAACCTCCCGTTTCGCGATCAAGGTGTGGACTCGGCGACGGCCGCGCAGATCGCAGGCGAGCTGGCCGACGTGCTGGAGGTGCCCCTCGACACGACGGTCCTGTTCGAGCACCCGTCGATATCGCAGCTCGTGGCCGCGCTGTGCCGCGACGCAGAGCAGCTTGAGGTGAGCGAGCGGTCGAGGCGTCGCAGTGAGCCCCACGAGCCGATCGCCGTTGTCGGCCTCGCGTGTCGTATGCCTGGTGCCCCGTCGGTGGAGGCCTTCTGGAAGCTGCTCGAAGACGGGCACGACGCCATCGGTCCGCCGCCGGCAGGACGCTGGCCACAGGAGCCGGAGCTGGAGGGCATCGCCAGAGGTGGGTTCCTGGCAGAGATCAGCGGCTTCGACTTGGGCTACTTCCGCATCCCAGTCGAGGAGGCGCTCAGGATGGACCCCCAGCAGCGTCTTCTCCTGGAGGTCGCCGTCGAGTGCTTCGAGGACGCCGGGGTGTCGGACGACGACCTCCGCGGCTCGGCCGCCGGCGTGTTCGTCGGCATCTCCTCGAACGAGTACGGGTACCGGCAGGGCGACGACACCCGTGCGCTCAGCGCCCTCACCCCGACCGGAAATGCCCTCTCCATCGCGGCCAACCGCCTGTCGTACGTGTTCGATCTCCGTGGGCTGAGCATCGCTCTCGACACCGCGTGCTCGTCGTCGCTCGTCGCACTTCATCTTGCCTGTCGATCGTTGCGGGCCGGTGAATGTGACGTCGCGCTCGTCGCAGGCGTCAACCTGCTGCTGGACCCACAGACGTCGATCGCCCTTGCGAAGGCGGGCTTCCTCGCGCCCGATGGACTATGCAAGACATTCGATGCGTCTGCCGACGGCTACGTCCGCGCCGAGGGCTGCGGTGCCGCGCTGCTCAAGCCGCTGAGCCAGGCACGCGCTGACGGAGACCGCGTGTACGCGCTCGTTGCTGGCTCCGCTGTCAACCAGGACGGGAGAACCAACGGCCTCACCGCGCCCAACCCCACGGCGCAAGAGCAGGTGCTGCGAGCCGCGTATCGAGATGCCCAGATCGACCCGAGCACGGCCACTTACGTCGAGTGCCATGGCACGGGCACGTTCCTGGGCGACCCGATCGAGCTGCGCGCGCTCAGTCGCGTCCTGTGTGGCGCTGAGCGCGAGCGCCGGCTGCTCGTCGGGTCCGTCAAGACTAACGTCGGCCACCTCGAGGCCGCTGCGGGGATGGCTGGATTCATCAAGACATCGCTTGCGATCCACGCGGGAAGCATTCCGGCGAGCCTGAACTTCGAGACGCCGAACCCGAACGTCGACATCGACGGGCTCGGCGTCCAGGTCGTCACGGAACGAACGCGTTGGCCGGAACCCGAGCTGGTGGCCGGAGTCAGCAGCTTCGGTTTCGGCGGGACCAACGCGCACGTCGTGATGACCACGCCCCAGGAGCATCCCCAGCGAGCTGGTGCCGGGCACACGCAGCCGCTTCTGCTGCCCGTCTCAGCCAAGTCCGCGGCGGCCTTCACCGACGTCGCACGCGCCTTCGCTGACCACACGTCGCAGCTGACACCCGACGAGCTCGCTTGCTTCGCCGCCTCCGCCGCGCTTCGCCGCAACCACTACGCGGTTCGAGATGCGGTCGTCGGCTCCACGCCGGCCGAGCTCGCGTCGCGACTCGGCGCGCTCACGGCGTCTGCGGCTGACGACGCGCGTCCTTCGCGGGGGCCCCGTGTGGCGTTCGTCTTCTCGGGACACGGGTCACAGCTCGGGGCGGCACGGGGCTTGCTGGCCCAGCGCCTCTTCCGTGGAGTGATCGAGCGGTGCGACGAGGTCCTCGGAGGCCGCGAGCCATCCATCAGGAGCCTCATCCTCGACGATGGGTTGGCGCCGAGGCTCGATGACACAGCCCTGGCTCAGCCGGTCATCGTTGCGATCCAGGTTGCGCTTGTCGAGATGCTCTCAGCTGTCGGGGTGGTTCCCGCCGCCGTGGTTGGTCACAGCGTTGGCGAGATCTCTGCCGCGTATGCCGCGCGGGCACTCACTCTCGACGAGGCGATCGGGCTCGCGGCTCGACGCGGCTCGGCGATGGCACCGACCGCTGGTCGCGGGCGCATGCTGGCCGTGGGGGTGGACGAAGCGACGGCGCGCGACATGATTGCCGGCAAGGAGCGAGACGTTGCGGTCGCGGCCGTCAACGGCCCAGCGGCTACGGTCCTCAGCGGCCGTGTCGGCGCTCTCAGCGAGGTCGAGCGCGAGGCGAAGTCCAGGGCGCTGTTCGCCCAGTGGCTGCCGATCGATTACCCGTTCCACAGCAGCGAGATGGAGGCAGCGGCCACCGAGATCGCGGACGAGCGTCCGAGGGACGCCTCCGGTGAGGTTGCGTTCTATTCGACGGTCGTCGGTGGGCGCGGAGAGCGCGCTCTGGCTGAGCCTGGGTACTGGGCGAGAAACGTCCGTCAACCCGTCCGGCTTGCAGACGCCGTGCGCGTGATGATCGACGATGGGATCGACATCCTGCTCGAGATCGGGCCGACGCCGGTGCTGCAGACGCCTTTGCGTCAGATCGCCCAGGACCGCGACGGCGTGCTCTGCGCATGTGTGCATACAGCTGGGAGGACGGACGAGTCGGGCTTCCTCGAGGGTCTCGCGGCCCTCTATCGCTCGGGGGTCGACCTCGACTGGTCCCGGCTCTGGTCCGAGAGGCAGCAATTCGTGCCGTTCCCGAAGTACCGCTGGCAGCACACGTCGCTGCTCCTGGAACGCGGGTCGATGCGGAGGCGGCCGAGCAAGCGCGAGCACGCTCTCCTCGGAGCGCGCATCGACGTTGCGGGCCCTTCGCTTGTCTTGGAGAACGAGATCACATCCGACGATCCAGGCTTCCTCGCAGACCACCGCGTATCGGGCATGGTCGTATTCCCCGCGAGCGGGTACGTCGAGCTGATCGTCACCGTGGCGCGGTACGCGGGGCTGACAGGAGCACTCGCTGTCGATGACCTGGATATCTCCTCGCTGCTGGTCCTCGGATCCGATCCCGTCCGGCTCCAGACGATCGCGGCTCCCGATGGCAGTGACGCCTACAGGGTGGAGGTGTACTCGCGTCCCTCGAACGAGGACGACAGCCAGTGGGTCTTGCGTGCGGCCGCTCGGGCCCATACCTATGCGGGCAGCACGCGGGAGGTCGACGTGGCGGATCTCCAGCGGCGATGCCTGGAGCAGATCCCGAAGCCGACCTTCTACGGCGCACTCGCCGACGCTGGGCTCCACTACGGTCCAGCGTTCCGCCAGCTCGAGCAGATCTGGCGCACGGACGGCGAGGCTTTCGCGCACGTTCCGTCCGCGGACCCTGCGTTCTCGATCGATCCGCGCTTGCTCGACGCGGCCTTTCAGCTCGTGGCCGCAGCCGCGGACGTCGAAGCAGCTCCAGACGGCGACCTTTGGGTGCCAATCGGCCTCGAGCGCCTGGTGGTCGCCGATCCGCCCCCTGCGGGCGACATCCTGGTCCACGCGATGTCGTCGCGCGGCACCGACAGCTGCGACGTCGAGGTACTCGGCCTTCATGGCGAGCCGTTTGCCGTCGTCAGCGGGTTGAGGCTCCGGCGCGTCCTCGCCCGGGGCGCTCGCACGGATGATCACGCCCGTGCCTGGACGTACGATGTGGGATGGCTCGAGACGGAGGATCGAATCGGCCCAGACTTCGACGACGAGACGGTAGTCCTGGTCGGCACGACGCTGCGAAGTCGGCTGGCTGCTGCGCTTGACGGCGCCGGTGCACGGGTCGAGGCATTGAGCGCAGGAGTCGTGCCGATGTCCGAGGACGGACAGTTCTGCGCCACCGACAGCTACCGCTCGCGGCTGCGTGAGGTGCGCGACGGCGGGCACCGGATCCGGCGCCTCGTCTACGTTGCGCCGCGGCACGAAAACGCTGGACCTGGTCGGGCGGTCGACCTGTGCCAGGACCTGGTCGCGCTCATCCAGGCGGTGTCGTTCTCAGATGGAGAGGCGCTCCCAGAGCTGTGGATCGTGACGTCCGGAGCGCACGTCGTACAGAGCGGTGGCTCGGACGGCGCCGACCCGTTCGCGGCGGCGGTGTGGGGCGTTGCCAAGGTCGTCCCGTTCGAGAATCCCGCGTTGTCGGTGCGGTGCGTCGACATTGACGGCGCCGAGGCATCGCTGACGGCTCTCGTCGGCGAGATGCTGGCCCCGAGCGAGGATGCCGAGATCGCGATCCGCAATGGGAAGAGATACGTCCGCCGGATTCTCCCCGGCGATGCTGAGCGGCTCGCAAGCGCGCCGGAGATAACGGCGGACGGCATGTACGTCGTCACCGGGGGCACGGGCGGGATCGGTCCTCATCTTCTTGCCTGGCTCGTACGCAGAGGCGCCCGTCACGTCGCTGTGCTGAGTAGAGGCGGCCTGCCAGACGACCGACGCGCTGATGCACTGCGGGCAGAGCCGTCGGCCACTCTCCTGGATGTTCGATGCGACGTGTCCGTGCGCGCTGAAGTCGAGTCGGCGCTCGTCGAGATTCGCAGCCACGGCCTACCGATTTGCGGCGTCGTGCACGCGGCGGGCGTTCTTGCGGACGGCGCCCTGCTCTCGCTGTCATCCGCGGCAATCGCGGAGCCGCTTGCTCCCAAGGTCGCCGGGGCGTGGTGGCTCGCCGAGCTGACAGCTGACGACCCCGTGGAGTGGTACGTGTTCTTCTCGAGTGCTGCTGCCGTGCTGGGCTCGCCCGGCCAGGCCAACTACGCTGCGGCAAACGCGTGTCTCGACGCGCTTGCGAGCTCGATGTGCGTCCGGGGTCGCCGGGCCGTCAGCATCGAGTGGGGTCCGTGGGCGGTAGGGATGGCAGCCGGGTCGAACCGGACGGGCTCCAGCCTCTCCATGTCACCGTTGGACGCGAGCGACGCGATCGCTTCGCTCGAGCTGGCGATCAGCGCTCAGAACTCAAACGCGCTGGTGCTGCCGTTCGATCTTCGGGACCTACTCCAGTTCTTCCCCCCGGGGCTGGGGTTCACGCTCTTCGACAAGGTGCAGACGGCCGACATGGCTCGCCTGCGGAACGTCGGGCGTCAAGCAGGTCCAGTCCCCAGGCCAGCGCTCGCCACCGAGTACGTGGCACCACGAAGCGAGGTCGAGGAGAGAATCGCCCAGCTCTGGCAACTGTCGCTCGGCATCGAGCGCATCGGCGTGTTCGACGGGTTCTTCGAGCTCGGTGGTGACTCGGTCTTCGCCAACCAGATGGTCATCGAGATCAACCAGTCCCTGGGTGTCAAGATCGACGCCAATCGCGCGTTCGAGGAGTTCACAGTGGCTCACATCGCCGCGCTCTCGGAGGAGTCCCTCGTCGGCCGACTCGCCGCGATGACTGACGAGGAGGCCGAGGCCCTTCTCGCCGGCTCGGAGCGACCTGGACGTCGGTGACCCTTCAGGAATGCGCTCGCATGGCCTCGCACGACCGTCACCCGCACGGCGGCGGGGGGCACTGCCGAGGTTCCGCTGGACGCCTGAGTCCACGGAGCGGTTGAGTTGAAGGTACTTCCCCCCAGCGTTGCTCTGCGCACTACGACTCGGCTCGAGGACTGGGCTCTGCCGCTGCTGCCCACAGAAGCGGACGCAGTGCTCGGGGCCGTGCCACGTCGCGCCGTCGAGTTCGCCGCAGGAAGAGCGCTCGCCCGGGCCGCGCTAGCGGACCTGGGGGCACCCGTCGGGCCGATCGGTGTCGGCGTCCGTCGCGAGCCGTTGTGGCCGCAGGGCATCGTCGGAAGCATCACCCACTGTGAGGGATTCGCGGCTGCCGTCACAGCGCGACGCCAGCACGTCGAAGCCGTGGGGATCGATGCCGAGCCGGCGCGCCGCGTGCTTCCCACAGCACTTATCAGGAATACGAGCTCCGCTGCCGAGCGGGCCTCGGCCGGTGCCCTCGGACCCTTTGGTCCACTTGTGGTCTTCTGCGCCAAGGAGGCAACGTTCAAGGCGTGGTATCCGCTGACGGGTCGCTGGCTCGGGTTTCAGGACGTGGTGATCGGCTTGATGCCGTCCGACCGTCGCTTCACGGTGCGGGTTCTGCGAGAGGATCCCATCGGTCTCTCAGGCGCGGTCGGGCACTGGCAGGTCAAGGAGGAGTTCTTGGTCACGACCCTCGTTCTGCTTGCGGATCGCTGCGGCACGTCCGGAGAGTCGAGGGCCGGCTTGGGCCAGCCAAGCTGGGCCTCGCGCCCCTCGCCGGAGCACGTTCGCCGTGGATGAGCTTAGCTATCTCCCGGCAGTGGAGGTGTTGCGGCTGTTCCGCGAGCGCGCGCTGTCTCCCGTGGAGCTGCTCCTCGCGCTGATCGCAAGGACCGAGCAGGTCGAAGGTACGATCAACGCCTTCTCAGAGCGCCTCTTCGACGAGGCCCTGGTCCAAGCGCGCGAAGCATCCGATCGGTACGCAGCGAAATCCGAGCCCGTCCGACCGCTCGAGGGCCTCCCGGTCGCGATCAAGGACGAGGAGCCCATCGTGCGACGACCCTGGACCTTCGGCTCCCTGTTGTACGCCGATCAGGTGGCAACGCGGACGAGTCCGTTGGTGAACCGCCTACTCAATGCGGGCGCGATCGTGCACGCACGCACAACGACACCTGAGTTCTCGTGCGCAGCTTTCACCCACTCCGAGCTCTGGGGCACAACGAGGAACCCCTGGAACCCCGAGTTCTCGCCAGGAGGCTCCTCGGGCGGTTCCGCGGCGTCCGTAGCGGCTGGAACTGCGCCCGTGGCAACCGGCAGCGACATCGCCGGCTCGATCCGCCTGCCTGCAGCATTCTGCGGCCTCGTCGGCTTCAAGCCACCGTATGGGCGCGTTCCCCAGTGTCCGCCGTACAACCTAGATCACTATTGCCAATGCGGACCGATCGCACGAACCGTTCGGGATTGTGCACTCATCGAGAACGTCATTGCAGGCTGGCACCCGCTCGACATCGCATCCCTTCCGCATACGCCGGACCTCGACCCAGTTCCGGGCTCGCTGGCCGGCTTGCGACTTGCGGTCTCTCTGGACCTCGGCGCGTACCGGGTGGACCCAGACGTCGCGGCGAGCACGCACGCAGCCGTCGGCGTGTTGCACGACCTGGGCGCAGACGTCGACGAGGTGACGCTCGGATGGAGCCTCGAAGACATCCGGTCCGCGTCGCTCGCTCATTTTGCGTGCGGCTTCGGAGCCGACATCGCGGCGCTCACCGAGCAAGCTAACGGGAGAATGACGCCGTACGCGCTCGAGTTTGCAAGACGAACCACGACGTCGACGATGACGTACGTCTCTGGACTGGAGCTCGAAGGAGCCATCTACGAACCTCTTGCTCAGGTCCTCTCCAGGTACGACGCCCTCGTCTGCCCGACATCGGGGACAATAGGGCTGACGGCAGGCGAGGATTATCTGGGGCATAGCCTCGAGATCTGCGGTATCCCCCTCGACTGGTACTTCGACGCGTTCATGACTCTGCCATTCAACATCTGCAGCCGTTGCCCAGTGCTCAGCCTTCCGGCCCCGACAGCGAGAAACGGCTTGCCGACCGGGATCCAAGTCGTCGGTAGACCTTACGAAGACCATGTCGTGTTCCGGGTGGGAGCCGCATATGAGGCAGCACGGCCGATGTTCGAGAGCGCAACGACGAGGCCTGACATCTGAGCCTAGCTATGAGCGGCGAGCAATCACATCCTCGGCGGTGGACGATCCTCGGCGTGTTGATCGTCAGCGAGTTCGTCGTCGAGTTGGATACAACGATCGTCAACGTTGCCCTGCCGGACATGGCCCGGCGACTCAGTGCCGACACCAGCACTTTGCAGTGGGTCGTGGACAGCTACACCCTTGTCTTTGGAGGGCTTTTGCTGCTAGCTGGCGCACTCGGCGATCGCCTTGGTCGACGGCCAGTTCTTCTCGGAGGTCTAGGGTTCTTCGCTATAGGGTCAGCGCTCGCGTCGGTCGCACCCCAGGCCGGGTGGCTGATTGCTGCCAGGGCGCTAATGGGGTTTGCGGCTGCGTTGATTCTTCCGACAACACTGTCTGTCCTAGCCAGTGTGTTTGATGGCGCAGAGCGCGAACGCGCATTTAGTATCTGGGCGGCGACCGCCGGACTGTCCTTCGCACTTGGGCCCACGGCTGGAGGAGCGCTTGTACAGGGCTATGGGTGGCCGGCTGTTTTCGTCGTCAATCTGCCGATCCTTGCGGTCGCTAGCGCCGGGGCGCTCCGCTTTATTCCCGCTACACGCGATCGGCTCTCTGCGTCACCAGATCTACTGGGAGGAGTCCTATCCGTACTGGGCCTCGGGACACTGTTGTACGCGATCATCGAAGCCCCCAAGCACGGCTGGGCCGCGGCAGTAACATTCGTCGAGTTCGGCGGCGCCCTCCTGCTGCTTACTCTCTTTGTTCTGTGGGAGCGGCGTACAACTCATCCGATGCTCAACCTTCATGTGCTTCGCTCGCCCGCGTTCTCCGCTGCGAGCATCTCAGTGGGCCTTGCCTTCCTGGGCATCGGGGGAGCGCTCTTTATTCTCACCCAGTACCTTCAGGACGTGCAGGGGCATTCTCCGCTGGGCGCCGGCGTACGCCTGCTACCAGTGGCCATCGCCCTCGTCGTGTTCTCGCCGCTCTCGATTGTCCTGGAGGAGCGGATCGGAACCAAGCTCACAGTAGTGCTGGGACTCAGCCTCATTACGACCGGCTTGGCGATCACGACCACGTTGGCCCACCATCCTGGCTACACCCTGGTGTTTGCTGGCCTGCTTCTCGCTGGAGCGGGTGCAGGATTGGCGATTACACCCGCGGTCAACGCGATGCTGGGTGCAGCTTCGCAGGCCAAGCTCGGAGCGAGCGCCGCGCTCTACAACACCGCGATGGTCGGCGGGACGGCGCTGGGAGTCGCAATCATAGGATCATTGTTGGCCACTGGCTACGCGGACCATCTGGCGCGATCCCTGCATGGCGTCCCTACCGCAGCAGGATCATCGGCGCGTACCTCGGTCGGCGTCGCCGTGGCGACTGGACGGCACATGGGTGGAAGCCAAGGCGAGAGCTTGATAACCGCCGCTCGTAGCGCGTTTATCTTGTCGGCTGCCCACGCGTTCCTTTTCGCGAGCCTCATCGCAGCGAGCGGCGCAGCGGTCGCCGCGCGTTTCCTACCTCACCGCCCCAACGCCGAGTCGCACGGGCCATCCGGGGTGCAGGGACCAAGAGGTCGATAGCTAGCTTGGAGTGCCCCGCTTTTGTGGACACCTTGATCTGACCCGACTTTCTTGGAGTCGGCGGTCTGGAATCAGGCGGCGATCTGTCGTTGTTGGTGTTGGTTCTCGTATTCGCTGGGTGTGAGCATGTTCAGGGCGCTGTGGCGTCTCTTCGTGTTGTGCCAGATCTCGATGTAGTCGTGGATCGCAGTGGCGAGTTCGACGCGTGTCTTCCATCTTCGGCGGTTGAGGAGCTCGACCTGCATGCGGGCCCAGAACGCCTCGACCATGGCATTGTCGAACGGGGCCCCGAAGCACCCACGGACGGTGCGAGGCCCGCTTCTGTGACCTTCTGGCTGAAGACCCAGGACGCGAACTGCACGCCCTGGTCGGAGTGAATGATGCCGCCCTCTCTCGGCACTCTGCGGTTCAACGCCATGCCGAGCGCGTTGGCGACCAGGAGCCCGGTCTGGCGGCTGTCGATCGACCAGCCCACGACCATCCTGGAGAACGCGTCGATCACCGCGCAACAGTAGATCTTGCCCTCCCTGGTTGGGTGCTCGGTGATGTCGGTCATCCAGAGCCGGTCGGGACCGTCGGCACTGAAGCGTCGGCGCACCAGATCGAGTGAGCTGGCCTTGCCAACCTTCGCGCCCCGGGGCAGCCGGCGTTTCGGTAGCCCGTAGATCCCCAGGCGTTTCATCAGCAGCTGCACCTGTTCCTTGCCGACGTGGATGCCACGGCCGTATCTGAGCTCGGCGGTGATGCGCAGTGTCCCGTAGGTGCCGCCCGAGTCCTTGTGCACCTGAGCGATCTCACCGGCAAGCCACCCATGCCTGAGCGCTCTCGCCGACGGCGGGCGCAGCTTCCAGTCGTAATACCCAGAGACGGACACGCCGAGCATCAGGCAGGCCCGCCCCCTGCCCGGTCAGGGAGGCGATCACCGGGAAGAGGCTTTTGGGGGCAGGTTCTGCTCGAGGAACACCTCGTTGACCTTCCTAGAGACCGCCAGTTCGGTTTCCAGCTGCCGGATACGCCTCTTCGCGGCTGCGAGCTGCATCTGCCCCTCAGTGCTCAACCCCGGTGCCTCACCGCGGTCGATGCGCTCTTGCTTCAGCCAGCCATAGATTACGGCCTCGCTCATCCCGAACGTCTCGGCGAGCTGCGCGACCCGCGTGCCCGCTCTCGCGAGCTCCACGACCTGCTTGCGCACCTCGACTGGATACCTGCTGGGCATTGCTTCCTCCTCGCTGAACGCCGGAGGATTCCAGAAACGCTACTCCGCTAAAGCCGGGTCAGATCAAAGCCTCCAAGATTCCCGGGGCGGTTCAGTGCTGGTGGCACCCAGAGGGGCCAGAGTGCGAGTGAGTCCGCTCTGGGCAAAAAAATAGCGATCAGGTTTGGGTTCGCGCGCCGGCAAGCGAGCGTCGCGTAGAATGCGACGCTCGCTTGGGGGGACGCGGCGGGTCGGCATCCGTGCCGGGCTCAGTCGAGCTACGGTCTATGCGTGCCCCACGTATTTATTGACGGCGTGGCGGTCGAGGTGCGGCGCTTGACGCTGGCTCCGGTGGCCGTTGCCCGGGTCATGCGCGTCGAGGAGAGGGAGATCCGCAACATGATTCGTCGCGGCGAGCTGCGCGATGTCTCCTCAGACGCGAAGAGACGCTTGGACCCCGATGAGGTGATCGCGCTGGTCGAACAGCGCGTTCGTGACGGCGAGCTCGGCAGACTTGTGTTCGTCGAGCTCGCCGCCTTGATCTCGGGGCGCCTGTAGATCACGCAGCCAGCTCCAGCCGCAGGGGCGAGATGAAGAGAGGCTCCGAGCAGCGCCAGGTCGGCTCGCCGTCCTTCGTGGTCCATCCCTGCTCCCGAGGCCAGCGCCCGAGAGCCTCCGCCAGCGCCTCCCGCATGAGGCGCGTGCGCCAGAACGCCTCATGCACGCCGGGTATCCAGATCCGCCGGTAGTTGACCCCGAGCGAGGCATCGACCGGCGCGTGACCTGGCTCCCACGGTCGCTTGTCGCGACGCGTGGGGATGTGCTCGCCCTTTGCCCACCTGGTGAGCGTTGAACGAGCCTCCAGGTCGGCGATCTCGCAGAACTCGCGGAAGGTCAGCCAGTCACGAACCGCGACGGTCGCGTCGAGCGGCATCAGCGGCTGTCCGAGCGTGCCGCGGTCGATGCTGTCCCAGTCGACGCGCTCGGCGCCCGGCGGCTCGGAGTCCGATACGGGCAGCCACGTCGCCTGGTCAAGCCTGTACTTGTCCAGCTTGATGATCGTGTCGGCCTTCTGCCGCGAGAGTTGTATGAGGTGGTGGGTGATCGACGAGCTCTCGAGCATGATCTCCTTGAGCTCGCTGATCGAGGCGACCATCTCCTCCTGGCGACGCAGGATCACATCGAGGCGGTCGCTCTCTGGCGCATCAGCACGCGGAAGCGCTAGCTGACCACAACGGGCATGCCTCGCCTGGAGCTTCTGTGTCGTCTGCTCCAAGCGCCGCTCCTCGTCCTCGATCCGGCGCAGCAGGATCAGCTCCCGCTCATATGCGGCGACGTCGGGGCGCTTGCGCAGCCCGACATCCGTGGTCAGGATCTCCCAGCCGATCTCCGCCGCACGACCCGACACGACCTCAAGCATCGTCGTGGTCAGCCGGTCGCCGTAGAGAGCACGCAGATCCTGCTCGATGCCGCCGTTGTCCAGCAGCGCCGCCGCGTAGTAGGAGATCGGCGGGTTGGTCTCTCCGCCCGTCGCCGGGTAACGCTCGTTCCAGATTTCCCCTGCGCGTTCGGCGAGCTTGTTCGCGAAGTGTCGATACTCGTGGGGCGTGTAGCCGCAGTAGGGGCGCTCGTCCTCCGCTACGTGCTTCGGCATGTGTCGTGCGTCTCGCTGCACCAACGGGAGCCATTTGTTCACCGTTGCTCCGGCCACGCGATGGTGAAGCCAGACTTCCCGGATGGGCTTTGAATAGTGCGCCGGTTCGGCAACCAGCAGTGGAGCATTGGCGGGCACCGGGCCGTGTCCTCTGTGGGCCAGGAGGCGGTCCATCAGCATGAGGTAGGTGTCGAGCACGAGTGCGGCCTCGCGTGGAATCGGCTTGCGCCGAACCTCATCGCGGCCCTTGCCCTTCCGTGGGCGGAGACTCAGCGCGGCCCCTCGGCGGCAATCGGGCAGCGGGCCTTCGTGGTCTGGCATGTAGTCTTCCCTGCAGAGCCGAGCGATGGCGTTGCGTCGGCCGCCCGTCAGGACCATCAAGACCAGTAGCAGGCGATCCCGTACCGGACGCCACAGTCCTCGGGTGTCGAGCGACTCGTCAGACAGCGAGTTGAGAGCCATGAGCTCTTCCTCGATCGTTCCCACGCCGAGGCGATCGTGAATCTCGGCGGTGACGTCGTGCCATGCCTGGCGTATCGTCTCGACACGAGGCGCGATGGTTTCATAGCCGCCCTGCGGCATGTGGGGCATCTGGAGTTTGGGCGCGTGCGTCCAGTGCCGACACACGGGAAGATCGCGAAAGCGACAGGTCGTCTCCAGCAGCCTCGTCGCCTCGTAGATCACCATCTGCACAGAAGAGCGCGAGCGCCGTCCAGCGATGCGACGACGGTTCGCCGGGACCGTCTCAAGCGAATAGTCATAGATCGCTGCCTGCGCTCGAGCTGCAGCTATCTCCGGTCCGTCGGCTATCAAGGCAGCAACGATCGGCACCCACGTTGGCGGCACGACCGCGTGAAGCACCTCGAGATCGAATCGAGCATGCACCGGCCCTCCCGCTCGCATGGTGGCGTTCTGATAGGCGTCGTAGAGCAGGAAGGGAGAGAGCCCTCCGTTGCGCCGCACATCAGGATCAGCCGCAGCCGAAAACGGGAGCTCGGCATCTCCGCCAAGAGGCGGGATATCACGTCCGTCGACCATTAGCGTCGCGGACAGACACCGTTTGAGGAAGTAACCCAGCGTGTGCAAGCTCGGAAATTCCTGGTTCCTTGTGCCCACGGTCATGAACAGCACACGACGCGCGGCGTCCATTAGCTCCTCATCCATGACAGCACCTCCCCCGTCCAAGATGCTTTGCATATCTGCCGGTCACGTACCACCTCTCCTGCAGCTCAGTGCTCCTCAGACCCTCTGGTGCACACGTTTCTGCCCGGATTGGGATGCATGTGCACAGCAAGGACGCCGGCGTCTCGTAGCTGTGAAAGTCGTGATTGAGAGAGCTTGCCCGCCTGCGCGGCGCGGCGCTGTTTACCGGCCCAATTGAGTAGCTTGCGATTGCCTGTCAGGCGATTGGCGTCCGCCGCCCGTTCAAAGCGCCGAAGTTGTTCGGCGAACGCCCGCTCGAGTGGAGCCCATGTCCATCCAGGAAGCGACTCGAGCAGTGCGTCGACCGCGTGGTCCCTGCCCCGGTAGCTCCGCCGCGTGCGAACCCATCCCCCCAAGTTGAAGCGGTCGGGGGTAACGTAGGCGTTGGGAACGCACGCCGTGTCGTGCGCCTGTAGGTAATCCCACAGATGCATGAGGCCTCGTTCGATGGATAGCATTCGCAGGCGTTCGTTGGGTGGTACTCGCGGGCGTTCGTCGGGGAGCGCGGCTATCGCCTGCAGCAGTTCCTGGTGGCGATCTGGCCGCCGTTCCGACCGCCTGCGTCGGTTGAGCAAGATGGCCCCGAGCTTGAAGTCGTCATCGCAGACATACCCTCGCGGCACTTTCGTCGTGCCGTGCTCAGCGAGGAACAGCTCAACTCGGCGGAGCAGCTCTTCGTCGGCCGCGCGGTCGGCGCGGCGTTGCTGCTCGGACTCCAACGGCCAGCGGCGAACGTGCCAGTCCGGCATCTGCTCGAGGATCTCAGTGAGCCACGGATGCCGATGGCCGTCGGTGCGGCGATTCACAACCCAGACGCCGAGCCTGAAGCCATCGTCGCAGACGAACTCCAGCGGGACCCGCGAGGTGCCGTACTGCTCCACATAGGCCCCGAGCCTGTCGAGACCTTCGACCAGCCTTCGATTATGAGCTCGCCAATCCCAACCCGGCAGGGTTTCGAGCACCGAGTATCGGAAGTGAAGGCGGCCATGTCGCTTCTCGTGACGTCGACTCGCCACCCAACGGCCCAGTCGGAAGCCATCGGCGCAGACGTAGTGCGTGGGCACATACAGATGGCCTTGGGCAGCGCGGAACTCATCGAGTCGTGCGAGCACCGCTCCGAGATCGCTGGCCATGCGCCGCCGTGACGACTTCATCTCATCGCAGGCTTCAGCGTGCGAACCGCGGGCCCGCTCGTAATGCCTCGCCAGGCGCCCGGTCGCTCCGACGCAGCAGTCGCGCTGGATGAGGTCATCGTCTTTATAGACGCGCCGAGCGGTCGGTGGTCCCCTGTCGGTTCAATCCGCGGAGTGGAGGGGGCCGTGGCCTTGGCCTCATGCGTCGATAGGAGCACACTGCTCCAAAGGAGACCCGCCGATGACGCCGCAGGAAGCTGCTCATCGGCGATGAGGCCGTGAGGCGCGCGAGCTCTGGAAGTGGGGAGGGGGAGCGACCAAGGATCGCGCGTCGATACAACTATGCTGCCTCAAGGGGGGCTCTCGATCGGCCGACTCACTCCTCCAAGCGCGAGACGACTAGATGCGCCTGACGCGCAGGGCAACGATGACCATGAGTGAAGTCAGTGGAGGGCGGCTGGCGGATGTAGCCAGGCTGCTGACGGCGGACGAGGTTGCCTCACGGCTCGGCGTCCAGACGTCGTGGGTCAACAAGGCTGCGCGGGCGAATCGGATACCGCACGTCTGCGTTGGCCGCTACCGGCGCTTCCGCTGGCCGGATATCGAAGCGTGGCTAGAGACTCAGCAGCTCGGATCATGACCGCGCCGCCGGCTCCCATAAGATGCCGCGTACAGATAGGGAGTGTCCCCGGGGCGCGAACCCCGGGGACACTCGGAACGTCGGCCAAGTGGCGGTTAGAAGCGCCCCTTGGCTCCCCACATCAGGAGGTAAATTCCCGATGCAAGCTCACAGAGCGCACGCGTACGTCAACGTGTCGCTGTCCAAGACCTACAAGGGCAAGCCGCGACAGACCCCGGTCTGGGTTCTGCGCTATCGCCTTCGGTCGGGGAAGCAGTCCAGGCAGGTGCTGGGTCCCGCGTGGACGAAGAAGGGGCGTCCGCCGCACGGACATCTGACCGAAGAGGAAGCCCGGATGAAGGCGCAGGCGTTCGCCTCGGAACACTCCACGGACACGCCGGACGTTCGGCGTTCGTTTCGAGCGGCGCTGGACGTGTTCGTTCGCTACTGCACGCAGGAGAAGGGGCTGCGCGGCTCCACGATGCACGAGTACAAGAAGATCGGCGAGCGGCTGGCGGCGCGCCCGTGGCGCGGCGAGTTGACGTGGGCCGAGCGACCGCTGGACACGTTCACCGGCGATGATCTGCTGGACGTGCGCCAGGCGCTCGTCGACGCTAACCGCAGCGCGGACACCGTGAACCACTACCGGCGCGTGGTGCGCGGCGTCTTCGGGACGCATCCGTCGAGCCCGGCTCTCGCGTGGGAGTGGATGGCCCACAAGGTCGAGAGTGAGGGCAAGCTGCGGTTCTATACCCCCGCGCAGGTGCGCAAGCTCAACGCGCAGGCGACCTCCGAGATGGATCGGGCCATCTTCACGGTCGCTACGCAGGCCGGGCCGCGCTTGAGCGAAATCCGCGGAATGAAGGTCGAGAATGCCGACTTCGAGGTGGGTGTCGTGCGCTTCGAGGATGGCTTCACGAACCACGGCGGGCACGCGGGCAACAAGGGCCGGCGGGTTCGCCCGGTCCCGATGAGCGCCGACGTGCGCGCGGTGCTCGCACCGTTCTGCGAGGGCAAGACCGGAAAGATGCTGGTCTTCGAAGAAGAGGACAATCCGGGCGCGCCGATCAACGGGGTCAACTTGTACCGGCGCTTCCTGAGCGCCGCCAAACGAGCCGGGCTGCCGAGGATCCGCTTGCATGACCTGCGGCACACCTTCGGCACGCAGGCGATCCGCAGGTTCAAGATTCACGAGGTCCAGCGGCTGATGGGCCACCGCCACGTCAGCACCACCGAAATCTACCTGCACTACGCGCCGGACCCGGAAGGGGCGGCGAAGCTGACCGAGCTGTGGGCGGAGGGCGAGGTCGAGCCGGCGGGCGATCGGTCGAACGTGATCCCGCTGCGCCACGTCGCCTGAGCGACACAAACCCGGCAGGGAAGAGGGGCGAGCCGCACGGCTTCGCCCCTCTTTTTGGGTCGCACGCGCTCCGAGTTTGGGGAGCCTATGGGCAGCCTTGGCTGCTTTCGAGCCCCCTGGACGATACGCCTCGAATACCAAGCCCGCCGTTTTGCAGGCTGTTTGCATAGAGGCGACGACCGGAATCGAACCGGTGTAGACGGCTTTGCAGGCCGCTGCGTAGCCACTCCGCCACGTCGCCGTGAAGCCCCCCTAGCGTATCGGGCCGGCCGCGGAAGATCCATGAGGCGGACGCTGGGGCGCGGGGGAGACCCGGCGCGTCGCGCGCCATTCGGCTGGCCGCTTACGCGGCCCTTCGACTCGGGTTAGGAACGCTTTTGCCGGCCGTTAGCGGCGCTTGCGGACATTGTTAGCCGCCGTACAGCGACTGTGCGCACGCTGGATGCTCCCGATAGAGAACTGGAGGTATCCCGGTGAAACGTCTACTTGCTCCGGTATTGCTGGCGGCGCGCGCCGCGATGTGGCGGCGACGGGCCTGACGGCGACGCAGGTCTACGACGGCGACTCGCCGGGCGTGGTGTCGATCGTGGTGCGCACGCAGAGCGGCGAGGACAGTGGCACGGGCATCGTGCTGAACGATCAGGGCCTGATCGTGACGAACGACCACGTGGTGGAGGGCGCGCGGAGCATCGCGGTGACGGCGAGCGGCTCGACGGGCACGACGCGCGCGGCGACGCTGGTGGGCGAAGAAGCGAACAGCGACCTGGCGCTGATCCACGTGGTTCCGTCGGGCCTGGGCGTGAAGCCGCTGCAGCTGGCGAGCTCGAGCGGCGTGCAGGTGGGCGACTCGGTGTATGCGATCGGCAACCCGTACGGCCTGAACGAGACGCTGACGCGGGGCATCGTGTCGGCGCTGGAGCGCGAAATCTCGGCGCCGGACGGCGCGAGGATCACGGGCGCGATCCAGACGGACGCGGCGCTGAACCCGGGCAACTCGGGCGGACCGCTGCTGAACGAAGAGGGCGAGGTGATCGGCGTGAACTCGCAGATCGCAAGCGACGCTGCGAGCGTGGCGGGCTCCCAGCCGGGCAGCACGGGCGTGGGCTTTGCGATCTCGTCGAACACGGTGGCGCGGGCGATCAGGACGATCGAGGCGGGCAAGGGCGTGTCGTACGCGTCGGCGACGCGGAGCCGCGGCGAATCGGAAGGCGGCTACGGCGCGCAGTCGCCGTACGCGACGGGCTCCCCGTACGGCTCGCAGGGGCCGTATGGCGAAGCTGAAGCGGGCGGGCAGGGCACGACTGCGGGCACGGAAGCCGGCTCCGGCTCGGCCGTGTCCGGAGCGCAGGCCGGCGAAGGCGAAGCGCCGGTGGTGATCGTTCGTTGATAGGAGGAGGCCCGGGCGCGTTTGGGGACTCCGTCCGCCCAGCGCCCGGGTGTCCTGCGGCGTGGGCGCTGGGTGGGTGGCGTCCGCGCGCGCCGTTCGTCGCGGTCGCGCCGGGCGTTGATACGCTAGGAAACCGTTCCCAGGGCGATTAGCTCAGCTGGGAGAGCGCCGCCTCGACAAGGCGGAGGTCACTGGTTCGAGCCCAGTATCGCCCATCGTCGGATTTGGCTCTAGGGCAAGGATTAGCCGGCCCAGAAGGGCCCGGCGTGGTAGCAATTTGGTAGCAATTCTCTGGGCCGTAAGATGTCTCGGAGATTGGCTGGAGCCAGATGGCGTCCTCGTGGGGCGTCTGGTTCCAAAGGGTCCGGTTTGCGCTCTATCTTCGGACCGGTGAGTCGAGGACGGAAGCGGAAGAGCAGAGGCCCGGTCGAGCCGAAGCCTGCGAGACGCCGCAAACAACCTGCAAGCTCATTGCAACTGGTCGTTGCCGCCCAGCCCGGTTCTGCGATGACGGTTGCGCCGGAAATCGAGCTGGTCAAGGCGGCACTGCTCTACGGGGATCGAGTCACGCTTCTCAGCCCGATTACGACGATGCTCCTCGATGTTGCGGCGCTTGAGCGATTCTCTCCGCTGCAACAGATTGACTTGGTGCGACGGGTCGGCCCATACCTGTCTAACGGAGCGGAGTTGGCGGCCTCTGAGGCTGGACTTGATCAGCTCGAAGACTTCCTGCGACGCAGCGCTCGGAGTGCCTCTCCATCTGATCGTCTGCTGCGGGTTGGCCTGACCCGTCAACTGGCGCCCGTAAAACAGATCTTGGCGGACGCCGTCGGTGGCATCGAACGGGAATCGGGCATTGACCAGCTCGCGCGGGCGCGCACAAAGGGATACCTAAAGATCGAGAGCGCGAACCCGGACGATGCCGTGGACCTGCTCGCGGACTGCATCATCAAAGCTAGCTCAGCGGCGAAGGGCATCAATAGCGACGACTCCCAGATGGGCCGACTCGTCGCCACGTTCGGCGCCAAGCTAAGTGCTCATCTCTCGTCCGGCGGGGGGTATCTGATCTTCGACAAGCAGGTGGCGTCGCTCACCGAGGCGGCCATACGCGAGGGGCTCTTTAAGCCGGCGCCGGGTCCGGCTGGTCGTAGCGCCCAGGCCATGAGCGCCGCTGCGTTCATGGCACGGCTACCAACGTTTCCGAGTGCGACGGTGGATGAGGTACTCGACATTCGCGAGGAGCTCGCGGCGCCTCTCACACAGTTCAGAGGTGCGTTGGTGCAGGTCTCAAATGCTTTCGTCAGTGAGGCGTGGGAGGCGGCGTTCGCCGATGAGATTCAGGACGCGTGGGTCGGTTCTGTTGCCCCGGCAATCGCGCACATCGACGCGTCCGTTCGTGAAAACCGCTCGCTTCTTACGAAAGCTGCGGGGCTGGCGGGGCTGGGGCACACGAGTTTGCCGGGTCTCGGGGTGGTCGCCGCCGGAATCGCTGCCCACGATGCGCCGGCTGCCCTGGCTGGGGGCGCTCTCTCGGCTGGCGCACCGTTCCTCCAAGCGCTCCGTGACGATCGGAGCGCTGAGAGAGATATCAGGCTGCAGCCGTTCTATTTCCTCTACGGCGTCGAGCGCGCTCTTGCTTGATGAGTGCTAACGCATATGCGGCTGGCGAGCTGCACCGCATGCTTGGAGGCAATGTGACCTCCCACGATACTCGGCCGGCTATTCGCTCCCGTTTTAGCGCGGGGCCGCGACCATTCCGATGCGGCCCGATCGGAGTACGCTCAACCACGCGTGAAGGCCATCAGCATGCGACTACACACGACGACATGGGCAATGATCGCTGCGGGCGCTCTCGCACTCTCCGGATGCGGCAGCAGTGGTGGCGGGTCGAGCAGCAGCAGCAGCAGCTCGTCGAGCACAGGCGGGAGCCCCACGACGGCGTCGTCGCCGGGCGCCTGGGCCGGGATGGGCGCCGCGCTGGCCGACTGGACCTCGGCGCATCCGAAGTACGCGGGCAAGTGCGAAGAAACACCCTGCTACGGGTCGTCGGTCACCGAGGGCGGAATCCCGACGGCACAGTTCTCCGGTGTCACCACGACAGGCTCGCCGGCCTATCGCGTCGACGGCTACCGGCAATCCCTCGGCGACGGCACTCCGGTCGCGATCGCCAAGGCGGAGGTGCTCAAGCTGCTCCCGTCCGACACGCGCACGATGTCCTACGAAGTTGTGCACAGCGCCGACGACTCGTGTGCGCTGTGGAACGTGAAAAGCGCGACGCTCGGGCGATGGCTCGCCGAAGCTGGTCCAAAGGTTGGCGACTCGCAGGGTGCGCTCGGGATCGAGCTCTCCGCGTACAACTCGAGCGACGAACCGGTCTACCAGGCGAGCAACATCGGCCATGCCATCATCAGTATCTCCGCATCGCCGAAGGGCACGAGCTGCTGACTCAGCCGTAGCGCTCCGCCCACATATCCGTGGCTTCGAGGTCCATCCGCAGGACAACATGCGCGTCGGGAAGGGCTTCGTCCACCTGTGCAGCGGCCTCCGCCACGCCCAGCCGTGCACCCGCGACTATCGCCTGCTCGATCGCATTGGCCCACGCGAGCGCGTCCTTCTCGGAGGGCTTCTCATCGACGCGTTCGAGCGCCTCCCGAGCGATCGGCTCCAGTGCCGCCGCCAGGGCTTTCATGAGGTGGTCCTTCGCCTGATCTGGCTCGGCCATCACGGTCAATCTATCCACTGCTGCGCCAGGGCGCTCGGCACCGCTACTGGCCCGGTGTAATCGTGATCGTCCATTCGACGCCGCCAAGCTTTTCTTCGTAAGCCTGCACATCAACGGAGTGATACGTGCCAGGTTCGACAGCGGTCACACCGGAGCTGTGTTTCTGTGAGTCGAGCGCGATGACGGCGCTCCCTTCGGACGACGCGGTGATGCTGAAGATGCTGCATTCAGGGCACGACCAATGCAGCGTCGAGGCAACGGCGACCGTGATCGTCCCGAGGCTCTCTACGCCGTTGCCGTGGAACGTCTGCGGTTCAGGTGTCGGGGTTGACGCTGGCGACGGGGATGCCGTGGAGGTGGATGTGGCGGTTTCGGATGGGCTCGTCGTACTCGCTCCGTAGTGGCACAAGTTGGGCGCTTCAGACCATGAACTCCAGGGTCCCAGCGGGCCGCCAGGCCGCACAGGCTCCCTCGTCGAGAGCTTCAGGTAGGCGCGAGGCCCGTAGGCCGCGCACGTGCCGATGTCATAGGCCCGCAGCGTGATGGGCACGAGCTGGCTGTAGTAGCCGCCTTCGGGCTTGAAGATCGCATTCAGCCCCGAGCCAAGCGCGGTGCTCTGTCCCCAGGTGCTCCAGCGAATATGGGTGACGCGTCCGCTCGGATCGCCCCCGTTGTAGATTGTCGAAGGCTGGCTCGTGCCCCAGCCTTCTCCGCCAGTCACGAAGTTCTTTGCGCCCAGCACGATCGCCCTCACAGAACGGGCAGGCGACACCGACGCCGCTGGGCTGGGCACCGTCTTCGTGATGGTACGAGTCGCGACACCGCCGCAGCCCGTTGCCGCCGTGGCGAGCCCTCCAAGTACGAGCGTGGCAAACCGCCCCCTCATCACATCCGCCCCCTCTAGGACCTCGCCGGTGTGTAGCCCCATCGCCGTAGATCGCTCCGGAGACTGCGGGCGAAGCGCTTCCCCCCTGAATAGCCAAGACGTTCGAGCACCGCGGAAACGCGCAGCCGACCGCGCTTGAGTTCGGCGTTCAGCCTTTGGCTGACGAGCGCTCCGCGTCCAAGCAGCTCCTCGTCTGCCGCCCAGGCGGCGAAGAGCCCGACGTCGTTATGCGGGTCTCCCTTGAAGTAGCGCCACTCTCTCGCGGCGTCCGTCGAGATCAGCGACGGGTACTGTCGGGTGACGTCGATGAACACAGAGCCGCTGAGCGCCCAAACTTGTACGGGGAGCCCCGAGTCGGCGTAGTCGGTGAAGGCGTACGCAAATCGGTTGTCCACCGACACAAATACGTCCTGCCCCTCGGGTCCGAGCGGTTCGAGGCGCGCTCGGCCGTTCCCGAAGTCGCGCTCGACCATCGTGACGCCGTTTGCTCCGGGGCCCGAGAAGACCTGCTCAACGTAACAGCAGTGCGCTCCGCCGGTGTAGACGTCGAGCACGACGTCGGGTTCGTGGCCCGGTTCGAGCGTCGCCAGATGAACGTCCGGACCACCATAGGCCGGGCTGCATTCTTCAATTTCGCACCACGGCGAAGTTACCGGCGAGCTGTAGAGGACGATGCCAGCTCGAGAGATTGTCAGTGTCGGATGCGACGTATGTTCGCCTCCGTATTGGTTGCGCGATTCCTGGTAGGTGAATGTCGCGCTGACGCTGCCCAGTTCGGCCACTTCAACGTGCGTGGAAGCCCCCGCCGCGGACAGTGGAAGCGCCAAGAGCAGCCCGCACGCGAGGACGAGCGACCGAGCCGCCAATGTCCCCCGCCGATCGCGCACGGTCGGATTCTATCCGCTCCAATGCCACGCGGTGCGCTGCGGCCTATCAGCCAACCTGAACCTGAATCGGCCCGAACAGCGCTTCCGCGACTGGCTCATGCCGCGTGATGCGCGGCCGCCGCGAAATGGTCGCGGAAGGTCGCGGAAGGATAGGCGTCCTGGCAGCGAAGGCGACGATCCTCAGCGGACCTGTGCTGGCAGCCAGCGCAATCGCCGTGCTCGCCAGCGTAATCGCCGAACGGCTCATCCTCAACCAGGCCCCGCGCCCACGGCTACCCGCTTCTCTCGCTCGCCCACACGCCGACGCTGCGCGCCACCGTCGGCTCGGTCCTATACCTGGCCCTGATCGCCCTGCTCAGCGTCGGGGTCGCGACAGCAGTGCGAGAGTCAGCGACAGCGATCGGCGTCGTCCTCGGCCTGCTCTACATCTTCCCGATTCTCGCCGCCGTCGTAGGCAACCCCAGTTGGGATCGACACGTCGAGCAGCTCGGGCCGATGACCGCCGGGCTCGCCATCCAGGCCACCACCAACCTCCGCAGCGTGCTCATCAGCCCTTGGGCGGGCCTCGGTGTGCTCGCTGCATGGGCCTTCGGGGCACTCCTCGCCGGCGGGCTGGTGTTCAGGCTGGGCGACGCGTAAGGGACAGCTAAGCGAGGAAGGACGTCTCACTGCACAGAAAGCAAGCGTCTGCTTCGAGCGGTCGCGTATAGCTGCCATGGACGAAACGCAGGCCTCCGAGCGCATCCCTCTGCAAGGCGACAGATCGGCCAGCCACTTCCGGAACGCTGCACTAGTCAACGTCCGCGTCCAACGCTGTGGTCGGGCGCGTCGCGGGCGGACTGTCGGGTGAGCCAGTGGGCGGGCCGCAGTATGTGTCGCAGCCGTAGGGGGTTTCGGCTGGGTTGCCAGCCGAGGTCGGTGGCCTCTCGGTAGTCGAGTGATGGTGTCTGTCTGCGGCTGTGGCTCATGTTCTGGGCGAGTCGTTTCATTCGGTCGGGGTCTTGTCCGTCGTTGCCGAGTTGGTCCCGGGCGATGTGCCAGTCAGTCCCGTGTCGGGCGCGCGTGGCCTGGACGTAGGCGGTCTCTTTGCTGGTCTGCCAGCCGCCGGTGAGGACGATGGAGCGCTCGACGGTCGCGCCCTGCTGGCGGTAGACGTGCTGTGCGTAGGCCAGCCGTAGCGAGTCGAGGTGCTCGCTGGCGAGCTGAACTCGTCGCCCTGATCCGTCGAGTGTGATCGCCACGCCGTGTTGGTGGACGTGGGTGACTTGGCCGCGTGTGCCGTTCTCGACCCTGGGTTGTCCGCGTAGCTGGTGCTGGGCGGTGAACGCGATGAGGTCGCCGTCGCGTAGGCCGTAGTGGACGTTGGGGAGGGTGATCTCTTGGTGGCCGAGTTCGCCGCGTTCGGCTCGTAGGTGCTGCGCGCGGGCGTTGAGGCGGTCGATCTCCTGGTTTGAGGCGTCCGCGATCAGCGCCACGGAACGGATGTCATCGTGTTCGCTGGTGAGCTGCCCCCATGCTTGGACGGCGTTCTCGGCGGCTTGGTCGCGGGTGTCCGCGAGGTGCAGCCGTCCAAGGGAGTGGTAGTGCGCCATCGCTCGCTCGGGTTCGCCGGCGCGTAGAGCTCTCCAGGCTTTCTGCTCGCCGGCGTCGCTGGTGCGGTGGATGTCCGCGAGTTCGGCGGTCGGTGCGTGGCCGGTGAGCCTGTCGAACATGCCTCCAGGGCCGATCGAGGGGAGCTGCTTGCCGTCACCGACTGCGATCAGCTTCGCCCCTGAGCGCTCGATCAGCTCAGTCAGGGCATCGAGCCGCGCGTGATCGACCATTCCGGCCTCGTCCAAGACGATCGTCGCGTCCCGGCCGATCTCGACTGTCCCGGTGTTTGTGCGGGCGACGAGCGCGTCGAGGGTGAGCGTGTGTCCGGTGAGGGCTGGGCTGTCTGTGCCAAGTCGCTCGGCCGTAGACCCGGACACGGCTATGCCGATCGTGCGGTGGCCGGCGTGCTGCTCGGCGCGAGCGGCGGCGTCGATCACGACGCCCTTCCCGGTCCCGGCAGGGCCAACCAGGACGGCAAGCCGCTCCGGTCCGGTGAGCACCTCCAGAGCGGCGCTTTGCTCGGTGCTCATTGGTGCGCCGATGTGCTCGGCGACTTCGCGCGTTGCGTCGGCGCGTGTTCGCTCGCCGATGTCTCTGCCAGCCGGCTGGGCGAGCAGCTCGGCGCGGTATTCGATCGCCTGCTCTTGGGCGCGCACGGCGAGCGTGGTCATTCGCCCGCCCTCCAGCGTGAGGACTCGCCGGTCGCGGATCATCTCCCTCGCCACGGCGAGCGCCTGATCGGGTGCCATCTCTCCCGCTGTCTGCTCCAGCGCGACGGCGTGCAGGTCGCGTGCGTGGAACACGGCGTGCTGCTCTGTCAGGCGGGTCTCGATGCGGTCCGCGATGGGCCGCTCGACCTTTGGCTGCTCGGGCGCACCGATCAGCCGCACGGCCTCGTCGGGACCGAAGTCGTGGCGGCGGCCTGTCTCACTCCACACACGTTGCAGATCGGCGCGTGTGGTCAGCTCCTTCGCGCGGCGGTTCTCGAGCGCGAGGTTGCGCAGCTCTCCGCCGTCTGGTGTACGGCCGTAGCGGGCACGAAACCGCTCGGCCGCCCTGGCGACCTCACGCGAGCGGCCAGAGAACTCCTCGATCAGTGTTCGTGGCACGCCGGCGATCTCGAAGTAGCGGCCGTCCTTGCCGGTGCCCCGCTCGATCTCGTAGCCCTCGCCGGCCAGCTCCTCGGCGAGCGCGGAGCGATAGAACGCGCCCAGCTCGCGGGCCGACCGGAAGATCGGCCGCGAAGCGACCGCGACGATTCGCTCGTCCTCCCTTACCGCGCCACTGATGACGACGTGACTGTGCAGCTGGGGGTCGGGCGCCCGCGCGCCGCTGACCCCTCGCGCCGTGGTGTGCCGGTACTCGGCGGCGATCACGTCCTTGGCGTGCTCCTCCACGACCTGGCCGTCATAGCGGCGACGCACGACCGGCACCTGCTCGCGCAGATACCGCACGGTGCTCTCGACGGCTCTGGCGTGTGCGGCCTCGATCTGCTCGCGCTGCGACGGATCACCGAGCGCCCAAACCGTCGAGACGGACTTCGGGGCGCTGAACGTCACATCGATCCCGCCGCCCCTACCGCCGCCCGCGCCCTCCGGACGTAGCCACCTGCCCGTGCCTGGATGGCGGCCATCCATCAACGCGATGAAGTCCGCACCCCCGACCGGCTTACCGGCGCGCACCCCCAGCCGAGCCAGCGTCTCGGGGTCCGTCAGCCAACCGCCAGGGGCCTGCGTCATCTCCCCGTCCGGGGTCAGGTAGTAGTCGCCTCGCTCGGGCGCGACCGTCTTGCTCTCCAAGTAGCGCGCGTAGCCGCCCCCACCAGCCGCAGGGATGCTCGATGCAGTCATCACATAAGTGATGACCCTGAGCGGCCCAAAACGGCCAACGAATTACACAGCGCTCGCACATCAGGCGCACACCCGTGCATATCGTCTGTACTGGCAGTTGGAGCGAAGCGACGGGCCGGCGTCCTGGCCGCGTGTCGGGGAGCCGTGGCGGTGCGTGCGGCTCGGTATGGCCGCGCGAACGCGACCGATCAGACTGTCGTGATCGGCGGCGCCGGGCGTCGGTGAGATGCAGCCTGTGAGCCTGTAGGAATCTCGGGCGGCTCGCGTCATGAAGGCGAACTCGCTGAGGCGGTGGATCACCCCGCGCTGACGTGATCCTCGCTGCCTCAAAGGGCTCCAAGAAGCACTGAGCGGTGGTCCATCGAAATTGGTTGGCCGCTTTTGGCGAGTGGGGGTCATTAACCATGATGGCCGCCACGAAGCCACCACCGGACGAGCCCGCGCCAGCAGCCGCGCCTTTCTCGCCGCTTCTTGATGCGACGGAGGCCGGCCGGTTGCTGTCGGTACCCGCGTCGTGGGTACTCGCTGAGGCACGAGCGAACCGGATTCCGCACGTGCGGCTCGGGCGCTATGTGCGGTTCAGCGCGGACGATTTGGAGGAATGGTGGCTAGCGCGGACGCGGGGACCGTGGCGTACGCGAGGTGCGGCCTCGCGTACAGCGCGCTCGCTGCTTGTCGATCGACAGGCAGAGCGCGGGAGGCGTCCTGACTAACGAGACGACTATCGCGTTGAAGCAGCCGCAGCGCCCGCTACCTTGGGCGGCCGATGGTGGCGCGCGATCAGGGAGACGATGAGTGATGGCCACAGCGAGGAAGACCACCCGACGCCCCTACGGAGCTGGCTCGCTGTACGCGCGTGGGGGCGTGTGGTATGCGCATTGGCGTGCAGACGGTGGTCGGCAGGTCAAGCGTCGCGTCGGCCCGATGCGCGTTGAGGGCTCGCGTGATGGCCTGACACGCAGCCAGGCCGAGGCAGAGCTGCGCCGGCTGATCGCAGAGACGAAGCCCGCCCGGATGTCCACCGGCGACGCGCTGACGATGGCCGAGCTGGGACGCCGCTACCTCGTGAACCTGGAACGTCAGAGCCGCAAGAAGGCGACGACGACGGCTGTGGAGTCGATCCTGCGCGTTTGGCTTGAGCCGTTCTTCGCGGAGCGCGATCTGCGCCGGATCACGGCCGAGGACGTTCAGGATTTGATGACGATGATGGAGAAGGGCGAGAGGCCCGGACCGAAGGCGAAGGGGGACCGTCGCTATGGGCGTCCTGTCGGCGCAAAGTCGGTCCGCAACTACATCGGCTATCTCTCGGCGCTGCTCGGGTTCGCCGAGCGCAAGGGATGGCTGCCCGTGAACGTCGCCCGGCATATCGAGCTGCCCGGCAAGCCCGAGAGCGCCGAGATCAGGTTCCTTGATCCGCTTGAGGTGCGTGCGCTGGCCGACGCCGCTGTCGATGGGCCTTACCGAGAGATCGACCGTGCGATGTATCTCACGGCCGCGATGACCGGTCTGCGGCAAGGTGAGCTGGTGGCGCTCCGGTGGCGCGACGTGGACTGGACCGCCGGTCGGATCAGGGTCCGCCAGAACTACGTGCTGGGCGAGTTCGGCACTCCGAAGTCCCGCCGCTCGACGCGCAGCGTTCCGATGGCCGACGAGGTCGCGGGAGAGCTGGACCGCCTTAGCAGCACGGTGGGGGAGAGCAATGGCGATGCGCTCGTGTTCGCCGATCCCCACACGGCCGGGCCGCTCGACAAGGCGGCGATCCTGCGGCGCTTCCGCCGAGCGCTCAAGGCCGCGCGGCTTGAGCAGTCGCATCGCTTCCACGATCTGCGCCACACGTTTGGTACGGCGATGGCTGGCACCGGCGTTCCCATGCGCACCTTGCAGGAGTGGATGGGGCATCGAGACATCGAGACAACCCAGCGTTACGCGGATTACTCGCCGAGCGCGCACGAGTCGGCATTCGTGGAGGCGGCCTTTGGGTCGGGTGGCAGCAGCCGACCAGTCGCCTCGCAGGCGACGTGATGGCGCTCGAACATGCCTACTAAGGATCGGACTCGACGCCGCTTCCTGGCTTCCGATGTGCAGCTCGTGGTAGAGCGTTCGAGCGAGCATCCCGTCGAGTACGCGATCGTGCTCCTTGCGTTGCGGGATGGTCGTTGGCGCACGGTCCGTACGTTCGACAACGCACACGATCCAAGCGAGCACCACGAGCACGCGTACGTCGGCCTGGAGAAGCAGTCTCCCACCGTCACGTATGGCCCGGTGAACGACGCGATGTACACCGCCGAACTCAAGCTGCTACGCGAGTGGCGCGATATCGTTCACGGCTGGGAGCACCTGCAATGAGCGAGATCACCGACAAGACTGATGAGCTGTTCATGGCGGCGTCGCGTAGCGACGACGATCTCGGCTACCCGGCGGATGTCGCGTTCGTTCCCAGCGACGAGGAGTGGACCGACGACGTTCTCTGGCGCAACCTGATCGAAGGGCAGGCGACCGTCCTTGTAGGCGAGGACACAGAGCTGCTGCTGGTGCCGCTGCGTCGCGGCGTGATCGATCGACTCAGGGGCCGTGTGCCCGTTAGCGTCGCGCCCCGAACGCATGGGCACGCCTCGTCCTACGCGACGTTGAGTCGTCTGGGGCGTCACCCAGTGCGCCAGATGCGCGCCCTCGCGCACGCCTGACTTGCCGGCAAGCATCTGAACTGGTGCAGCGTTCCCGAAGGGGCTTGTCGTCCACGGCGCTGGTCACGATCGCTCGCACGCCTGCTTTCCGCGCTTTTCCGGGACTCCGAACAGGTGCGCACAAATGCTCCTCGCGGGCCCAAAAGCAGGGCATTCGACTCGCGCCCACGTCGGCGGCTTTGCAGTACCCTGGGAGCGGCGCCCACGCTGACGCGGACGGGCTCGCAATCGGGCACGAAGCAGAGTAGCCAGCGAAGTGCGGCCCAGCGCTGCTGCTCATCGTTCGCTCCAGCTGTCTGGCGCAGGGTGGGTCGTGCTCCTGCTTGGCCGAGATTGCGAGCGTGAAGGCTTGGATGGAGCGCGGGGCCAGCGGTCGCGGCCTGGAATGATGATGCTGGCTGGGAGGGTGATCTGCGTGAGCGGTTTGCAAGCCAAAGGACTTGTTCGTCTGCTCCTCCCGGCCGGTGGGTGCTGCTGATCGGCTCAGGTCGGGTCAGTGGTTTTCCGATCGCGGTTTGCCGGGATTGGCCGATTCGGTGGCGGTGTGGGAGGCTCTGTTTGCGGTGAGTCTGATTGAGCCACGAGATGCGGTTGCACCCGGTTCAGATTCTGAGGTGCTGGTCGACGGTTCGGGGGGCCTGAGCTCCGTGGAGGCGGCGGGGCTGCTTGAGCGGTTGGGCCCGAATGAGATTCCGGAGGAGCGGCGGAGCCTGTTGTTGGAGGTCGGCTTGCGTTTTTGGGGGCCGATTCCGTGGATGATCGAGGCGGCGGTGGTGCTGACCGCGGTGATGGGCCGGTGGGCGGATTTCGCGGTCATCAGCGTGCTGCTGGTGGTGAACGGGGTGGTCGGCTTCTGGGAGGAGCACCAGGCGGGCAACGCGATCGACGCGCTCCGGGAGCAGCTTGCGGTCAAGGCGCGCGTGCGTCGCGATGGGAGTTGGCAGACGCTGGAGGCGCGTGTGCTCGTGCCCGGCGATCTCGTTCATGTGGAGCTGGGTCAGATCGTCCCGGCCGACGGTCGCGTCGTCTCCGGTGCGTGCGAGGTCGACGAGTCGGCACTGACCGGCGAGTCGCTGCCGGCGGACAAGCAGGCCGGTGATGAGCTGCACTCCGGGTCGGTGCTCGCGCGCGGGGAGGCGAGCGCGCTGGTCACCGAGACCGGGCCGCGGACGCTGTTCGGTCAGACCGCGAAGCTCGCAGGGGTGGAGCCCCCGCCGAGTCACTTCCAGCAGGCGGTGCTCGCGATCGGCCGCTACCTGATCGTGCTCGCGCTCGCGCTGGTGTCGGTGATCGTCGTCGTCTCGCTGCTGCGCGGCAACGCGGTTTCGACGACGCTCGAGTTCGCGCTGGTGGTCACGATCGCTTCGGTGCCGGTGGCGCTGCCGGCGGTGTTGTCGGTGACGATGGCGATCGGTGCGCGTACGCTCGCCCGCAGCCAGGCGGTAGTCAGCCATCTGCCTGCGGTCGAGGAGCTCGCGGGCGTGGATGTGCTCTGCGCGGATAAGACCGGCACGATCACCCAGAACGCGCTCACGCTCGCCGAACCGGCGGTGATCGACGCGGACGCGGACACGCAGGCGGTGAGGCTCGCGGCTGCGCTCGCCTCGCGCGGGGAGGGCCATGACCCGATCGACCTGGCGATCCTCGCCGCCGTCCCCGAGCAGGAGCGGGGCGGCTATGAGATCGTCGAGTTCAAGCCGTTCGATCCCGAGCGCAAGCTCGCCGAAGCGCATGTCCGTGGCCCCGACGGGGCCGTCTTTGAGGTCGCCAAGGGTGCGCCGCAGGCGATCGCCAAGCTCGCCGCAGGTGGCAGCGACGGCAGTGCGATGGATGCGGCTGTCGTGGGGTTCGCGGCGCGCGGCTTCCGCTCGCTCGCCGTCGCCCGTCGGGACGGCGAGAGGAAGGATTGGCGTCTGCTGGGGGTGCTGCCGCTGCACGACCCGCCGCGTGAGGACTCCCGAGCGACGATCGCCGAAGCGGGCGCGCTTGGTCTGGCGGTGAAGATGGTCACCGGCGACCGTGTGGAGATCGCCCAGGAGGTCGCCCGGGAGGTCGGGCTCGGCGACGAGATCCTCGAGGCCAGCGTGCTACAGGAGAGCAGCCCCGGCCTCGCGGGACGCGTCGAGGCCGCTGACGGCTACGCGCAGGTCGTGCCCGAGCAGAAGTATCGGATCGTCGAGGCGCTCCAGAAGGCCGGGCACATCGTCGCGATGACCGGCGACGGCGTTAACGACGCCCCAGCGCTGCGGCGAGCCGACGCCGGAATCGCCGTCGCCAGCGCAACCGACGCCGCGAGGGCTGCCGCTGATGTCGTCCTGCTCGCCCCTGGCCTGTCGGTGATCGTCGAGGCGCTCGGTGTGAGTCGGCAGATCTTCCGTCGCATGAACAACTATGCGATCTACCGGATCACCGAGACGATCCGCGTCGTCATATTCGTCACGCTCGCGATCGTCGCGCTCGGGTTCTTCCCGGTCACCGCGGCGATGATCGTGCTGCTCGCGCTCCTGAACGACATGGCCATCCTCACGATCGCGTTCGACCGGGTCAAGGTGTCCGCACTGCCCGAGCGCTGGGACATGCACGAAGTGCTCACGATCGCCTCGCTGCTCGGCCTCGTCGGTGTCATCGAGAGCTTCTCGCTGCTCTTGGTGGCCGATCTCGTGATCGGCCTCGACCACGAACTGCTGCGCACCCTGATGTACCTGAAGCTCTCGGTCGCGGGCAGCCTCACGCTCTACATCGCCCGCACCCGCGGCCCGTTCTGGTCCGTGCGCCCCGCCGGCGTCCTGTTCGCGGCCGTTTCCCTCGCCGAGCTGCTCGCCACCGCGATCGCCCACTTCGGGCTTCTGATGCACCCGCTCCCCTGGCGCTACGTCGCGCTCGCCTGGGGCTGGGCGCTCGTGTGGTTCCTCGCGCTCGACGCCGCCAAGCTCGCCACCTACCGCACAATCGACCGGCGCCACGACAAGGCCGCGGCCAAGGCGGCGGCCTGACTCATCGACCGCTGGGGGCGGCGGGCGCGGGGGCAGGGTCGGTCGCCGTCAGGATCTCCCTGAAGGTTCGCCCGGTCCTGTGGCGGTACACGCTCTCAGACACGAAGCTCCCGGCCAGCGTGATGGCGAGAGCGATCGCTGATGTCGGCGCGGTGGTGATCATGTGGTAGACGAGGACCACGAACAGGGAGAGGCACGTGAGCGCCGAGGCCATCACCAGCCACGCCTTGGCCCCCGTCTGCTCCCGGACCCTCATGTGACCGATGTTGACCGCCGCGTACACCAGCAGGAACGCGGCGCTCCCCATCGAGGCGACGGCGCTCAAGGGAAAGAGCAGCACGAACATGAGCACCAGCCCGGAGGTGATGAAGAGCCCCTCGACATCCCGACCCCAGAGCTTGCGGTCAAACGCCGGTGGCAGACCACCGTTCTTGGCGATCTGGTACGCGACGTTCGTGGACCCGAACAAGGTCGCGTTCACCGCCGATGCGGTCGACAGCAACGCCGCGACGGCTATCAGCCTGAAGCCAGCTTGGCCCAGGGATGGCCTGGCCGCGACAGCGAGGGCGGAATCTCCGAGTCCTTTGAGGACGTTGAGCGGCACGTTGGTCACGACACCGGTGGCGACAAGCACGTAGATCACGATCGCAATGCCCACGCTGCCATAGATCGCGCGACCCAGCTCTCGCTTCGGGCTCGCCATGTTGGCTGCTGCGTTCGTGATCAAACCGAAGCCCTCGTAGCCGACGAACAACACCCCTGCTCCCGTGAAGATCGCCAGAGGACCCGGCCAGGCGGCCGGCGACAGGCGAGAAACCCCGCCTCCGGGCAACGCAATGAACGCCGCCGCGATGAAGACGACGAGGATCACCACCTTGACGATCACGATCACGGACTCCGCCCGGCCCATCGTTCGGCTGCCGAGAAAGTTGATCGCCGTGAACGCGAGCACGACGCCCACCGCCCACACCTTGGACGGGAGATCAACAAAGGTGCCGGCATACGCGGCGAACCCTGTCGCGTACAGCGCGATCGTGATGATGTAGCTGAGGTATTGGAAGAGGTTCAGTGAACCCGAGGCGACGCCCTCGCCGTAGCCGCGAACCAGGAACGTGACGGGACCCCCGACACTCGGGAACGTTCTGCCGAGTGCGACGTAGCTGTAGGCGGCGAGACCGGCGACGACTCCTCCGATTGCGAAGGAAACGGGCATGGCGGAGCCTGCGATGCTTGCCACGACCCCGAGGATCGAGAAGATCCCCGCACCGATCATGCCGCCCACCCCGATGCTCACGGCGGCTAGCAACCCGATGCTTGGCTTGGTTGTGGAATCTGTCATCGGCTCGCCGCTACCTGGAGGATCCTCCCTAGATACGTCCGCCGAGGGCTGATCGACGGTAGGTAGCTCGTGCACTGAGCGCGAGCCCAGCCCGTACAAGGAGAACGCACGCAGCGGGATGGCGCGACGACCAGCCGGGCCGGCATGGATCCGTCGCCCTCGGCGTCCGCGTGGATCGCGATCAGACAGCCGCGGTCCGCCGGGCGGCGCTGGCGCTTCGGCTCGCTTGCGGGCGCGACCCCGCGAGCGGTTGACGCGATCGCTTCAGACGAACACCAGCGTCTCGTCGGACGCGGCCCAGACTTCTGCTTCCGGCATGGCGAGGCAGGCGTCTCGCGGCCCCGAGCACGGACGCGCGCTCGTCGTCCAACTCAGCAGTCTCGGGTTTGACGACCAACGTGCTCGCTCGCTCACAAGAGCGAGCGCGTCGACAATCAATCAGCGTGATTCGGCTCAGTTCGGTGGGTCCAGGCCCAGGAGACCTAGCCGATCCGGTAGCGCTCGAGCGCCCGCCGCCTGGCGTCCGCATGGTCCACGATCGGCTCCGGATAGTCGGTCCCGATCACGCAGCCCACCTCGCGCTGCACATGCGCCGGCATGGTCCACGGCTCGCGGTTGTAGTCGTCGGGTACGTGTCTCAGCTCCGGAACGTAGCGGCGGACGTAGCTTCCGTCAGGGTCGTGTGCCTCCATCTGGCGCGTCGGGTTGTAGATCCGGCGATAGGCCGGTTGGGGGTCGGTCCCGACCGAGGCGATCCACTGCCAATTACCGTTGTTGTTGGCCTCGTCCCCGTCAACCAACAGGCGCATGAAATGGCGCTCTCCCCAACGCCAGTCGATGCCGAGGTCCTTTGTCAGGAATGATCCGACCACGAGTCGGGCGCGGTTGTGCATCCAGCCTTCACGCCGCAGCTGGCGCATGCCCGCGTCGATGAGCGGGTACCCCGTGTACCCCTCACACCAGGCCACAAACCGCCGCTCGGCGTGACTCCACTTGATCTTTCCGCGGTAGCGCGGTTGGAACTCTGAAGTGGCGTTGCGGGGGAAATGGAGGAGCACGTGGTGGTGGAAGTCGCGCCAGCAGAGCTGGCGGCGGAAGGTGGCGGACCCGCCATCCGACCCCAGCCGGTCCTCGACCTCGCGTGCGGACACGCAGCCGAGATGCAGGTAGGGCGACAGCCGCGAGGTGGAACTGCTGCAGAGCGCGTTACGGTTCTCGCGGTACCCCGAAACATCATGCGCGAGGAACCGCTCGAGCCGCTTGCGCCCCTCATGCTCACCGCCCTTGGGGGGTTCGTCCACCTCCTGCTCGAGGCCGAGCGACGCAAGGGATGGGATCTCGCCTCTGGCGAGGCCCGATGGAAGCGCTGGCAGTTGGCGCGGCGCGCCCAGCACTTCGCGCCGGCTCTCTCTCCCACGAACGATGGAACGCGGAGAAGACCGAGTAGGGCTTGCCCGCCTGCGTTAGCGGTGCGCCGATGTCGTTGATCACGCTGAGGCCGGGGTGGCCATGGAGAGCGAGCCGAGCAGCATCGAACGCCTTTCGCACGCGCTCCCCGCGCTGCCGCGCGAAAGGGGTTATGTCCGCGGTGAAGTGGAGCTCCTCGGCCTTGATCTCCTCGGCGAGCGCTGCGAGCGTGCGCTCAGGGGGACCGTTGCGGACGACCAGGCCGCTGCCGCGCTCGCGCAGCGACCCGTCGAGGTCGGCCAGGGATTCGAGCAGGAACTGCGTCCGTGAGCCGGATGCGTGACGGCCGTGGAGCAGGCGCTCATCGAAGCAGAAGACGGGCACGACGTCGTCGTGGGCATCCAGTGCCGCCCGCAGCGCAGGGTGCTCGTGCAGGCGCAGGTCGCGCCGGAACCAGACGATCGCACTCACGTACCGGCTGGCTCTGGTTGGAGTCGTTCTGCCACCGCCCGCTCGCGGTAGTCGAAAACCCGCTTGAGATCGCGCTTGACGAATGCCGCATGAGCGATCTGCCCGAGCGGGCCCAGCGGCATCACGTACCGGACGCGGTCGCCGATCAGGACCGCGTGCTCGCCGTCGGGCTCGAAAGTGTGCGTGTGCTCCCAGAGCGCATACGGGCCGCGCACCTGGACGTCGATGAAGCGCACCGGTGGCTCCCAGACGTCGATCCGCGTGCGCCAGCGGACGGGTACGCCATGCAGTTTGATGCGGTAGTCGATCAGTGCGCCGGGACGCATCTCGATAGGCCCCGGCGTGATCACCTCGAAACCCATCCAGGGCGGCGTGATCACCGCGAGGTTGCGTGCCTCGGCGTAGAACTCGAATGCCCGCTGAACCGGCAGCTCGAGCCGCTGTCTGCGCTCGAGTACGTAAAAAGGCCCGGCGCTCACGAACCGGGCTGCTTGGCTGCGAGTGTCTCGCGCATGCCGGCGAGGGCGCGATCGCCGACCCGCTTGAAAGCGAGCGCGAGCAACGGGTCGGCGAGCTTGAACGGACCCTTCAGCACGAGGTCCGCGTCGTAGGTGATCCGTGTGCCGCCATCCGACGGCTCGAACGTGATCCGGTCCAACGAGACGACGCTCGAATTCTCACCGCGAAAGGTAACCGCGTCCGGCGGGTCATACTCGACGATGCGGTAGGTGAGCGTCGTGTTGCGGTGAAGGAAGTCCGCCACGAGCCGAAACTCGCTCCCCTCTGCGACCGGCGCGTCGCCGAGGCGCTCGGCTTCGAGGACCCCCGGGTCCCACTCCGCGCTGGTCGAGAAGTCGCTGAGGTACGCGAACACCTCATCGGGGGTCTGCTGCGTGTCGACCGTTGCCTTGTAGCGAGCCATCGAGCTCTCCTCATCTGTTCGTGTGGGTTGGGGCCGCCATCTCCTGGCAGCCGCTAAGTCGTTCGCACTCGGCCCAGAGCCGCTCACGGTCCTCTGAGCTCTCTTTCGTCCAAGGCACACGATGAGTCGGGCGTTCTCGGCGGTCATGCCAGAAGCCGCCGGAGCAGCGTCCCGGCTCGGGAGCGGCGCCCAGCCAGACGATCGTGTCGGCGCCCTCCTGCGGCGTGCGCAGCAGCCACTTCGTCGCGCCGTAGAAGCGTGGCAGCGAGGACTCGAGCCCCGGGGTGTCGGCCCAACCGGGATGCATCGCGTGGACGACGACGCCGCGACCCTCGAGCCGCTCGGCCCACTGCTCGGTCAGGATCACCTGGGCGCGCTTGGCGCGAGCGTAGGCGGTGGCGCCGTCGAACTCCCCGTGGACGCTCTGCAGGTCCTCGACGTGGATCCGCTGTGTGTACATGCCGCCTGAGGACACGTTGACGATGCGAGCGGGCGCGCTCCTCTCAAGCAGCGGGCTCAGGAGGTTCGTCAACAGGAACGGTCCGAGGACGTTGGTGGCGAACGTCAGCTCGATGCCATCCACCGAGAGCGTCCGCTCGCCGAGAAGCGCGCCTGCGTTGTTGACCAGCACATCCAGGCGCGACACCTCGCCGCTGAAGCGCTCGGCGAACTTCCGCACGGCTTTGAGGTCACTGAGGTCGCAGATGCCAACGTGAATATCGCGGTTGCCCGATCGCGCCACGATCTCCTGGCGAGCCTGCTCACCGCGCTCCTCGCTGCGGGCGAGCAGCCACACGGCGGCACCGAGGTGCGCGAAGCCCTCGGCTGCAGCGAGCCCGAGCCCGGAGCTGGCGCCGGTGACGAGCACCACCTTCCCGTCCAGCGACGGCAGGTCGGCTGGACTCCATGTGCCCCTGCGGATGCGATAGCCGACGCTCGTGTAGCCGGCAACCACGGTGCGGTCGAGGATCGTGTCGAGCAGCGAGTTGATCATGCGGTTCGTCCCGGGCAATCGAGCCGCTCGCACGGCGAGCTCGACGCAGCGGCACGCCGTGTCGGCTTGCTCGCGTCGGCTAGGTTTGTGTTCCCGTGCAAGTCCTCGTCACCGGCGCCAGCGGCTTCATCGGCGGGCGTCTCGCCCGCCGCCTTCGCGACCGCGGCGATGACGTGCGCTGTCTGGTCCGCAACCGCGACAGCGCTCGTACCCGAGCGCTCCTCGACGAGGACTTCGAGGTCCACGTGGGGGACGTTATCCGTCCCGACTCGCTCTCGGGCGCCGGCCGCGGCGTCGATGTCGCCTACTACCTGGTGCACTCGATGGGCCGGGGCGGCAACGCCTCGGACTTCGCAGAGCGCGAGCGACGAGCGGCCGAGGGATTCGGGCGCATGGCCATGCAGGAGGGCATTGGCCGCGTCATATACCTCGGTGGCCTCGGTGACAATCCCCGCTCCGAGCACCTGCGAAGCCGCCACGAGACCGCCACACAGCTCGCCGCACACGGCCCGCCGCTGACCTACTTCCGCGCGGGGATGGTCGTCGGCAGCGAAAGCGAGTCCTATCGCACCCTGCGCTACCTGGTCGAGCGCCTGCCAGCGATGATCGCTCCCGCGTGGCTCAGCACCAGGACCCAGCCGATCGGAATCGACGACGTGCTGAGCTACCTCTCGCAGGCGCCTTATCTCGAGGCCTCGACCGGCCGCGAGCTCCAGATCGGAGGCCCGGACGTGCTCACCTACGGTGAGATGCTCGACGTGATGGCACGCGCCCTCGGCAAGCGCCCGCGCCCGAAGATCCCGGTACCGTTCATAACGCCGTGGCTGTCCTCGCTGTGGATCGGTCTCGTCACGCCGGTCGACGCTGGCGTCGCACGACCGCTGATCGAGGGACTCAGCACCGAGACGGTCGTGACCGAGAACTCCGCTCGCGGGCTCTTCGAGATAAAGCCCACTCCGTTCGAGGCCACGTTGCGCCAGGCGCTCGCTGAGGACAAGCGTGTCCCATCGCTGAACTAGGGACTCCCGAACGCACGCGGGCCGCTCACGCTGCAATGCGGGCCGCCTCGCCGATCGCATCTCCTCCAAGCAACTCAACGCCCATCGCTTGGGCGAGCGCCGAGGTGGCGCCTGCGCCACCTATGCACACGCGCACACGACTCCCGAGAACGCCGATCTCCTCACTGGCGTCGAGGAAGCGCTGCTGGCTGATCGCGGAGAGCACCACCATGGTCGGCAAGAGCTCCCCAAGGGCGTCGGTGATCTCGCACAGAGGCGTGTCTGCGCCGAGGTAGGTGATCCGCCAGCCGTGCTCCCTCAGGGCGAGCCCGAAGCAAAGCAGGCCAAGCTCGTGTCGCTCGCCTGGCGGACACGCGAGCACGGCCCGCGGGCCCGCGCCATTGCCCCAGCCCGGAGTCAGCGCGCGCAGCCGCCCGCCGATCACGTTGCTCGCGAAGTGCTCGTGGGCGATGCTCGTTTCCGCTGCCGCCCAACGTTCGCCGAGCTGGTGCAGAAACGGGAGGATCACCTCCGACAGCGCGTACGGGAGCGCAAAAGCTCTGAAAAGCTGGTCGAGCGCCGACTGGGCCATCGGCTCGTCGAGCGCCTCGATGCCGTGCGCGAGAGACGTCTGGATCTCGGCGAAGCTCGTCGAGCCCCCGGGCGCGGCCGATTCCTCGCCCGACCTGGCGAGTCGGGCGGCCTCCGAGGCGGACAGCCCGGCGGCGATGTGCTTGCGCATCAGGTGCACGCGCCGCTCGTCCTCTTCGGAGAAGAGACGAAGCCCGCCCGCGGTGCGGTCAGGGCGCAGGAGCCCGTAGCGCACCTCCCAGGCGCGCAGCAGTTCGGGGCTCACACCAACGCGTCTGCTGAGCTCGCCAATACGGAGTCGTGGACCGTCGGTCACAACTGGAGTCTACCGAACTTCTACCGTATCTCTACAAATGCTGTACACTGAAACGCGGATGACACTGAAAGCCATCACGGGAGCAGGGCTACGGCAGGGCGCGCGCGCCCAGGGCTGGGCTCTGTTCAGCGCCGCTGATCCTCGGTGCGCTACGACCCGTATAGGTTGGGCATGAGGGTCGCGATCATCGGTGCAGGAGTGTCCGGGCTTGTGTGTGCGCACATGCTGCACGCCGAGCACGAGCTGGTGTTGTTCGAGGCGGGCGATGAGCCCGGCGGGCACGCGAACACCGTGCGCGTCGAGACCGAAACCGGTGTTCATGACGTGGACACGGGGTTCATCGTCTTCAACGACCGCAACTACCCGAACTTCGAACGTCTGCTGGAGGAGCTGAAGGTCCCGACGCAGGCATCCCCGATGAGCTTCGGGGTGAGTGACGGGCTCGACTTCGAGTACAGCGCGGCCTCGCCGAACGGCCTGTTCGCGAGCCGCGGCAACCTGATCAAGCCGTCGTTTCACCGGATGGTCGCCGATCTCGTGCGCTTCAACCGGGAGGCCCGCGAACTGCTTGGCAGCGAGGAGGATCCGTCGCTGCGCGAGTGGCTGGCCGAGCGGCGCTATTCGCGCGACTTCGTGGAGCGTCTGATCGTCCCGCAGGCCTCCGCGGTGTGGTCGGCCGACCCGGCGCAGATGTGGTCCTTCCCGGCGCGCTTCCTCGTCGAGTTCTTCGACCACCACGGCATGCTCGGATTCCGTGGCAGACCCCGGTGGCGTACCATCACCGGGGGGTCGCGCCGATATGTCGAGGCACTCACGCGTCCGTGGCAGAAGAGTCTCAGGCTCTCGACAGCGGTGACGAGCGTCTCCCGTCATCCCGACCACGTCGTCGTCTCGGCGCTGGGATGTGAGCCGGAGCGCTTTGACGCGGTGGTGATCGCCACCCACTCCGATCAGGCTCTCGCCCTGCTGGCCGACCCCAGTGAACGCGAGCGCGAATTGCTCGAGGCGGTCCCGTATCAGTACAACGAGGCCGTGCTGCACACCGATCGTTCGCTTCTCCCGCGCCGGCGCCGCGCGTGGGCAAGCTGGAACTACCATCTCGGCGCCGATGCGGGTGGAGGCTGCACGGTGACCTACCACATGAATCGCCTGCAGTCGCTTCGCGCTGAGGAGGAGTTCTGCGTCACGCTCAATCGCACCGCCGCGATCGACCCCGAGCGGATCATCCGCACGATCGGTTATTCGCACCCCGTCTACACCCCTGCGGGCGTCGCGGCGCAATCGCGCCACGGGGAGATCAGCGGGCGTAATCGCACGCATTACTGTGGCGCCTACTGGGGCTGGGGCTTTCACGAGGACGGCGTCAACAGCGCGCTGCGGGTGGTTCGCGAGATCGGCGCCAGACGACGGGAGCCGGTGAGCGTATGAGCGCGAGCGCGATCTACGAGGGCACGATCCGTCACCGGCGGTTTGCTGCGCGGCCACATGAGTTCAGCCACCGAGTGGCGCTCTTCTATCTCGACCTCGACGAGCTCGACGGCCTGCTCGACGGCCGTCTCGTCGCCACCCGTCCCGGCGCGGTGCGCTTCCGCCGCGCCGACTACCTCGGCGATGCCTCCGTGGGACTCTCGCATGCGGTGCGCATGACGGTCGAGCGCGAGACGGGCACGCTGCCGAGCGGACCGATCCGTGTGCTGACCCAGCTGCGCACGTTTGGGCACTGCTTCAACCCCGTCAGCTTCTACTACTGCTTCACGCCGCAGGAGCAGCTCGAGGCGGTCGTGGCGGAGGTGACGAGCACGCCCTGGGGCGAGCGCCACGCCTACGTGCTGGCGCGAACGGCCGAGGGAGAGGTGCTCGCGGCCGAATTTGAGAAGAGGCTGCACGTGTCGCCGTTCATGGGCATGCAGCAGCGCTACCTCTGGCACGTGGCCGCGCCCGGCAGCACGCTGTCGGTTCACATCGAGAGCCGCGAGGAGGAGCGGCGCGCCTTCGACGCGACGCTCGCATTGCGTCGCTCGGCGCTCACGCGCAGCAGCCTCGCCGGCGTCACCGCGCGCTACCCGGCGGCAACGCTTCGCGTGCTGGCGCTGATCTATGGCCATGCACTTGCGCTCAAGCTCAAGGGCGTGCCCGTCCATCGCCGTCCACAGGTGCCGGCATGACGCCCGGGCAGCGCCTCGCGCGTCGCGTCGTGCTCGGCCTGCTGGCCCATCTGAACTCTGGCCAGCTGACAATCGTCGAGGGCAGGGAGCGGCTCGTGTTCGGGCACGGCAGCCCGCAGGCGACGGTGGAGGTTCGCTCACCGCGGCTCTGGCCGATGCTGCTGCACGGCAGTCGCGGCATGGCCGAGGCATACATGGAGAGACTGTGGTCGTCGTCCGATCTGACCGCGGTGGTGCGCGTCGGTGCACGCAACGTCACCGCTCTCGACTCCTGGCGCCGCCGCCTGGCGCCTGCGCGGGTCCCGCTTCAGACGGTGCGCGGCATCCGCGCACGCAACACGCACGCGCGCAGCCGACGCAGCATCGCCGCCCACTACGACCTCGGCAACGAGTTCTTCGAGTTGATGCTCGATGAGACCATGATGTACTCCTCCGGCTACTTTCCGCGCCGCGGGATGACGCTCGCGGAGGCCTCCACCGCCAAGCTGGAGCTGGTGTGCGACAGGCTAGACATAGGGCCCGGGGACCATGTGCTCGAGATCGGCACGGGCTGGGGTGGCTTCGCCGTGCATGCCGCGAACACGCGGGGCTGCGAGGTCACGACCACCACGATCTCGCGCGAGCAGTACGAATACGCCCAGGCACGCGTACGAGCGGCCGGGGTCGAGGATCGGGTGACTGTTCTCTCCGAGGACTATCGCGATCTGCGCGGGAGCTACGACAAGCTCGTGTCGATAGAGATGATCGAGGCGGTCGGCTGGCGCGATTTCGACACGTTCTTCGCGCGCTGCTCGGACCTCCTCTCAGGCGACGGCAGCATGCTGCTTCAGGCGATCGTCATCGACGACCGCGCCTACGCGGTCGAGAAGGCCTCACGCAGCTTCATCCGCACACATATCTTCCCGAACGGCTGCTTGCCCTCGCTTGAGGTGATAGCACGCTGCGTCGCCCGGCATACGGACCTGCGTACCGTCGGACTCAAGGACCTCACGCCACATTACGCCGAGACGCTGCGGCGCTGGCGCGCCAACTTTGAGGCCGCTGGCACGCGACTGGAAGATCTCGGCTACGACGAGCGTTTTCGACGGCTTTGGCGGATGTATCTCGCCTACTGCGAGGCTGGCTTTGCCGAGCGGCGGATTGGCGTTGTGCAGATGCACTTGGCCAAGCCGCAGTGGCTCGAACACGTCGGCCTCACGAAGGCGGGTGAGACGCCGCTGGCGCTGGCGTCTTAGTTCGTTGAGACTCCGAAGGCCGCCGAGGCGGTGTTCCGTCACCGGGGCGGCCCGACAGTTGCGCTCGAGTCGTCGTGTCAAGATCGCGACACTCCCGCTTGTCCTGCGAATGCGAGTGCCCCGATGAGCCCGGAGCAGACTGCTGAGTTGGACGACAAGCGCTCGTCCGAGAACTGGCTCCCGAGGCTTGCTCCTTTGCCGTGGCGAAGCAGTCGTCTCCGGCGCGCCCTTCGAGACGCCCGCGTTTCGTTGGCTCAACCTGACGAAGGACGAGGTGCGGGATCTACCAGCGGTCGACGGCGCTTATGCTGGTGACTCGGTCGGGGCCGGCCACGCCGCGGCCCGGTCTGAGGTCCCGGTCTGCAAGCGGGTCGCGCGGAGCCTCTCGCTGACGCATCTTGCGCGTCACCCCCCAGATCGCTCCTGCGGCGCTCTGGGCAGCAGGCGATGTCCGTCTACGACGGCGGTGGCGAGGTCGATGAGCTTGCGGTTGTCGACTCGGGACTGCTCGCGCAGCATCTCGAACGCGCTTGTCTCGTCGATGCCGTGGCGCTCCATGAGTATCCCCTTGGCTCGCTCGGTCAGGGCGCGGCGCCCGAAGGCGCCCTGGAGATCCTGGTACTCGGCGAAACGCCTGAGCACAATGTCGATGGCGCTCTGCCAGTCCTCGACATCGGCGTCGCTGATGTGCGCGAAAACGCCTCGCTTGGATGCCTCGCTGATGAACTCGGGGTCGCGGGCGTGGAGCAGGACGATCACCGGGCAGGCCGCTTCCCGCACGATCTTGTCGATCAGCGCAAGTGCGTGCTCTGAGCTGTCGCCCAGGCCCACGAGCGCGACGTCGGGGCGCTCTCTGGCGGTCACCGGGCCTACGTCCTCGACGTCGATCTCGCGTGCGATCACCTCGTGGCCGAGGCTTACGACGATCGGGGCGACGAGTGCCAGGCGGTCCTTGCGCTCGTTGGCGATCAGGACTCGCAGATGCTCGGTTTCGCGGTAGCTCATGACGCGATGCGGGCGCGAACTGCCCGGCTGGATCGGGGTGATACGATAGTCGCTCGCTCGCCCCAAATCTCGGTGGGCTCCGCTTCCCCGGCTCCGACACTCGGCCGGCGTTCTGCAACCGACCTTAACGGTTGAACGCCGCTACGCACGCGTCAGGAGCCATGATCTCCAGTTTCAGCGAAGCACCCGATCAGGTTGTGGCCCGGCTTGTGCTGGATCGTGCGCCGGAGATGGCGCGGCAGATGACGGGGGCGCGGTATGCGGCCCTTGCGGTCATGAACGAGCGCGGTGACGGCCTGGAGCATTTCTTCACGGCGGGGGTGGATGAAGACGCTCGGCGGGGGATCGGGCACCTGCCGCGCGGACGCGGTGTCCTTGGCGAGCTGATTCTGGACGCGCGCCCGCTCCGTGTAGCCGACGTTCGTAGGCACCCGAGCAGCTACGGGGTCCCTTCAGGTCATCCCGTGATGCGCAGCTTCCTTGGTGTGCCGATCATGCTCGGGAGATTCGCGTGGGGCAGCCTGCATCTGGCCGAGAAGGCCGACGGTGAGTTCACCCAGGCCGATGAGGATGCGATGGTCTCCCTCGCAGAAGAAGCTGCCGACACGATCCGCTTTGAGCGTCGCTACCAAGGGAAGGCCACGGTGGCCTGATGTCGCTGTTGCTCTTGATCCCGGCCTGGTGGCTGGCTGTCGTGGCGCTCGACCTGGCCCTATGTCGCGCGGCCGCGCAAGGCGATGCTGCGGTTGCGCGACTCTGGGAGGAGCAGCCCGTGACCGCAGACCTCGACAACCCCCTTGGGCACATCACCCGTCGACGGGCGAGATGTTCAACAACTTGGGCGGGTGACCGCAGTCCCTCTCGGTCAGCGCCTAAGACAGCGCGGAGGTCCCCCTCCTCACAGCGCGCAGCACAGGGTGCGGGAACATCCCCCGGTGTTCCCGCACCCGGTGGTTCGCTTGCCAGGCCGATCCCTCGGGCATCGAGGTAACCTTCGCGTCAGCGGACTTTCCGGCTGCTCGCCAGTAACTGTCACGGATGGCCTTCGCAACATTTCCGCGTAGCGTCATAGGCATGGATCTGATCGTGCTTCTGCTGATCGTTCTGATCGTCTTGGCGTTGGTCGGAAGCCTCGCCGTAAGCCCGCTGCTATGGGTGCTCGTCATCATCTTGGTGCTCTTCGCCTTTTTTGGTCGAGGCCGCTACTACGGACGGAGATGAGACGCGCCCTTCAGCCGGCTTCGCGTGCCCGTCGTTCGCGGGCACTCGCCGTGACCATCTACATCTTCGGCCTGGCTCCTGCTCGATTGGGCGATGAGACCGGGCTACAACGCAACACAATCCCGGGAGGCCCATGATGGGCGAGCAAACCGACAAGATCAGCGGCCGCGCGAAGCAGGCCGTCGGCGCCGTGACCGGCGACGAGGAGACCAAGCGTGAGGGAGAGCGCCAGGAGGACAAGGGCAAGCTCAAGGGCAAGCTCGACTCAGTCGTGGAGAAAGCGGAGCACGCCGTCGAGGACGTAAAGCACAAGATCGATCGGAGCTGAAGGACCGTGAGCACACGCCGATATGACACCCGTTCAGGTGTTCTGCTCTTTCCCGACGGTAGGCGCGCCGCCGCGATGCGCATGCTTGCCGACCGTCCGGCTATTCGGCGTGAGGCCGAGTGCTCCGTGAGAACCTCCGGAACGGTGCGTCGGATTGTCGGGCTGCCATGACCGTAGGTACGGCACTGTTTCTGATCGCCGTCGGTGCCATCTTGCGCTTTGCGGTGACGGCGAGCGTGTCGGGCGTCTCGCTGGCGACAGTCGGGCTGATCTTGATGATCGTTGGCGGGGCGGGCCTCGTGATATCGCTCTTCTACCTAGCCACACGGAGCCCTCGCCGCGGCTAGCCAGTGTGCCCCACGAAGCCGAGGAGCTACAGGAATCGATCAGTCGTACATTCGCAAACATGAGACCAGGAGGCGCAACACGATGACCGAGGAACAGCAAGATGCCGCGCCGGCAGTACCAGAGCACGATGATGATCACGAGCAGGACGCCGAGCTGAATCCTGCCGAGCACCAGCAGGAGGCTGAGTGGAGCGTCGCCGAGTGGCACGGGAAGATGCTCATAGACCGCGACGGCGAGAAGATCGGCAAGCTCCAGGACGTCTACGTCGACGTCGAGACGGACGAGCCGCAGTTCGCGACCGTCAAGGAAGGCTTCATCGGCCGCCACCTGACGTTTGTGCCGCTGGGTGGAGTCAAGGTCGGGCCGGACAGTCTCGAAGCGGCGGTCTCTCTGGCACAGGTAGAGGACGCGCCCGACATCGCACTGCACGGCGAGGAGCTCTCCCAGGCGGATGAGTCAACCCTCTACCACCACTACGAGCTCAACTACACCCCACCCGACACAGAGAGCGGCCGCCGGCTCGCCCGCCGCTGACACGGAAGTCTGTGCTGATCACCCCAACGAAGGGAGCCACGATGTGGATAGGAGCCGCACTCGCAGCGGCTGCGACGCTTGCGCTGTCGGGAACGGCGCTCGCGGCGAGCGGCCAGCAGATAAGCGTCAACGGCACCGGCGGTGCTTCCGTGACCGATGGGGCCACCAACGGCCAGCAGCAGGCCGCTTACGACCAGGCGCTCACCGCTGCGATCAGCGACGCTCAAACGAAGGCGCAGATGGTCGCGCAGCAGCTCTCGTTGACGCTCGGCCCGGTGCAGTCCTTTGCCGAGCAGAGTGACGACTACCTAGGCTTCTGCGGCGTCGGATTCCTCCCTGGAGTCGCGGCGGCCGGCGTGTCGGGCAGCGTGAGCGCGCCGGCGACCGCGGGTGCTACGAGCGGCCAGCTGACACCGATCCCCGCAAAGCCCAAGAAACACAGAACCAAGAAGAAAGCCCACAAGGCACAGGCAAGCACCAACACCTGCCAGGCCGAGGCCGACGTGACGATAATCTACTCGGCCAGCTGAGCGGCGATCCTCACACGGGCGGCACTCAAGTCGCTAGTGGCGCAGCTCGGGTTGAACGCGACGAACAGCGCTACCGCTTCGCGTCACAAAGCAAGAGGCAAGGCGATGTCGCGGTCGCACTTCGGCTGGGGACCAGCGGCAGCGCCGGCCCGTCGCCCGCTGATGACTGCTCCTTTGCGGTTGCGAGCGCGTGCTGGTCACTCCGGGCGGCGCTGCCGGCACCTTGGATGGCGAGGCGCGATTCGCCGGCGTCGTGAGCACCGCGGGTAGCTGAAAGCAGGGCCGCACCCCGGCCCACGGTGAGTCCCGCAAATCGCCAAAAGCAGGCGCGACCTCGGCGGCTGCGACAGGCCTGCAGCGGAGAGCAGGCGTGCGAGCGATCGTTACCAGCGCCGCGGATCGACAAGCCACTTCGGGAACGCTGCACAAGCTCGGGGCTGTGCGCGTGGCGGCGCGAGTAGCTCGCCGGCGCTAATCTGACGCGCCGCGTCGTCTGGGTATCGCTCAGCTTCCCGCGTGCCCAGCGACGGAGCAGTGCCTCGGCGACACCCGGATCAAGACCCTCGGTGCGTACGGAGGCGAGAGCGTTCTCAGCCGCCTGGGCGCGTGTCGTCATGCTCCCGATGCTAACGCTGCGATCTACCCCGAGTTTGGTAGCAATTTTGGTAGCAATTTGAGCGAACCTGAGCTGATCTGCGAGTACCGTGGCCCAATAAAACCAGGCAATCTGGCCCTACCGGAGCGCCAGAGGTGAGTTCGAGCCCAGTATCGCCCATGACAGTTGTCCGCAGTCCTGGCTCACGGCGCAGGTGTGGTTTCCAACAGTTCGGCTGGGTCGTCTCGACGTGGGGCGTCGGCTACCGGCTCGCGCCGTAGCGCTACTCGCTGGATGACTTCGGCGTCTGGATGGGCGACCCCGGTCTAGTTCCGTTCAACGCGGTGGATCTTGAGCGTCAACCAGACAATGTTGAGGCCGCCGAGCAGGATGAAAACGCAAAATACGGCGAACACGACCGTAGTGGTGCCGAGGACCGCGAGCACCGCGAAGACCGGCGCATAAAAGACGAGCGAGCGCACGCAGAGTCGCCGAACGAAGCGAAGCTGCTCTAGCTACTTCCTGCGGAAAAAGTAGGGGTGTTGAGGGGCTTGTTCTGTCCGGTCTGATCGCCAGAATGTCCTGCAAATGAGCGGGTTTCTGGTCGAAAGGGGTCGGGGTGCTGACGTTGTCTG